>Ga0105242_10000357_pt1 | contig 36537 bp, 35 predicted proteins | sample KBSM24metaG_FD_81521 | JGI IMG/M metagenome (GOLD analysis project Ga0105242, IMG submission 81521) | Miscanthus rhizosphere microbial communities from Kellogg Biological Station, Michigan, USA - KBS M2-4 metaG | ecosystem: Host-associated > Plants > Roots > Rhizosphere > Soil | place...
GATCGATCCCCGTTACCTCGGCGATCTCCTCCGGCGTCGGCTCACGGCCCAGCTCGGTGACCAGCTTGCGCTCGGCGCGGCCGATCTTGTTCAGCTTCTCGACGACGTGGACCGGGATACGGATCGTCCGCGCCTTGTCGGCGAGCGCGCGAGCGATCGCCTGGCGGATCCACCAGGTCGCGTAGGTCGAGAACTTGAAGCCCTTGCGGTAGTCGAACTTCTCCGCCGCGCGGACCAGGCCGAGGGTGCCCTCCTGGATCAAGTCGAGGAAGGGAAGCCCCTGGTTCCGGTAATTTTTCGCGATCGAGACGACCAGGCGCAGGTTCGACTCGACCATTTTCTGCTTCGCGTCGAGGTCGCCGCGCTCGATCCGTTTGGCGAGTTCGACCTCCTCCTGGGCGGTCAGCAGGCGGACTTTGCCGATGTCCTTGAGGAACAACTGCAGCGAGTCCGTGGTCATGTCCGGTTTCAGGTCAAGCGACTGTTTCTGTCGCCGCCGGCCTTTTTTCCCGGTGTCCATGGGCATGGCTTCCGCGGCCGCTTTCTGGGCCGGGTCCATGTCCTCGACAAGCTCGATCCCCGACTTCTCGAGGTGGCCGTAGAGATCCTCGACGTCTGACTCGTCGAGATCGACCTCGGAGACCGCCGAGGCGATATCTCCGAACGTGAGCACGCCGAGCTGCTGCCCACGATTGATGAGGTTTTTAACCTCCTCCAACTCCTGAAGCTCTGCTACCAGCATCCTGATCTACTCATTTCCCTAGCGCGTGGTGTTTAGTCCTGGCAATGAAATGCCGCCGCGACCCAAAAGTCGCGCCGGCCGATGAAAAAGCGGACCGGCGACCTGGTCCGCGAAGTAAGTAAAGCTTGCATGCAAGACGCCCGGAGGGCGAGCGTTCATAGACGTCAAACGCTTGTTCGCATGGTAGTCGCTTCAGTTTGTAAAGTCAATGACTAGCCGCCTGCGCCATTCCCGCCCCTGGATTAAGGCCTTCTGGCAGAGGGCGTACCGCGAGAACGTCACCGGATTGGCGGCAATGGTCGCCTACAACCTGATGCTGGCGGTCTTCCCCTTCGCCCTCCTCGTCCTCTTCGTGTTCGGCCAGGTGCTGAAGATCCATGGCGTCGAGAGCAGCGTCCTCAACGACCTGCAGCGGCTCTTTCCCAACGTCGAGCAGGGGACGCTGACCGACGTCCTCAACCGGATCGAGGACAACTCGACGACGATCGGGATCGCCGCCTTCTTCGGCTCGCTCTGGATCGGCGCCTCCTTCTGGGGCGCGATGGATACCGCCTTCTGCCGGATCTACCACGTCGAATGCCGCGGCTGGGTCGAGCAGAAGCGCTTCTCCTTCGCGATGCTCGCCGTCGTCGTCCTCTTCATCGCCGCCAGCATCTTCGTCCCCACCCTGGAGAGCACCGTCGTCGACAGCACCGACCGGCTGCCCTTCGGCCTCTCTGACATTCAGGCGATCGACACGATGCTGCTGCTCGGCGCTGCCCTCCTGATCACCTTCGGAATCTGCTCGGTGATCTTCTGGGCGGTACCGAAAGGCCACATGCCCTGGCGGGCGGTTTGGCCCGGTGCCGCCTTCGTCACGGTCGGCGCCGGCCTCGCCAACTGGCTCTTCCCGATCTATCTCTCAAACGTCTCCAGCCTCTCCCGCTTCGGCTCCACCCTCGGCTTCGTGCTGATCGCCCTGCTCTGGTTCTACGTGCTCAGCCTGGCGCTGATGGCGGGGGCGGTGATCAACTCGCTGCGCTACGAGGTGCACGACACCGGGGAGCTGCCCTACTTCAAGACGAAGGCGTCTCCTTGTGCCGGCTGCGATGAGGAAAAGCGGAAAGCGCGGGAAGGCCACGCCCCTTCGGCAAGCCAGTAGTCGACCGGCGTGAAACAATTCGACTGATGCGGAAACAGGGGGGTTCTGAGAGCGCCCGCAACGTCCTCGATCCGACACTGCCGATCGACCTCAGCGCGCGGCAGCAGCGACAGCGGATCGTTGACGCGATGATCGCCAGCGTCGCCGAGAAGACCTACTCGGGGACGACGATCTCCGACATCGTCCGGCGCGCCGCTGTCTCCCGCACGACCTTCTACAAGCGCTTCGGCGACAAGCGGTCCTGCTTCGACGCAGCCCTGCAGCACAGCGTGGAAACACTCTGGGCGGCGGCGAGCGCGGCAATCGAGCGCGGCGACTCGGCACCGCAGGCGATCCACAAAGCGATCGCCGCGACGCTCGACCTGCTCGCCGCCGAGCCGGGGCTGGCCCACCTGGTGATGGGCGAAGCCGTCAACGTCGAGCCGAGCGCCTTCGGCCGCTACCGCAACGAGCTCGTTCCCCAGGTTCAGGCCCTCTGGGAGTCAAACGGCGGCGAACGCGGCGAGCTCCGCTCCGACCCACAGCTCGCCTTCGGCCGCGCCCAGGTCCTGATCTTCAACAAGATCTCCGCCGGCCAAACGGCGGAGCTGCCGCAGCTGCTGCCGGAAATTGTTTATCTCGTCCTGCTTCCATTCGGAGGACACGACGTCGCGGTCCGGCAGTCGCGCCTGGCCGAAAGGCGTGATCTCGGCGCGCCCGGCAACGTGGCGGCGTGAGCGAATCTCCCAAGGACCTGCGCCTCTGGCGCTTGCCCAGGGGCCGCCATGGCCTACCGCGAGAGCTGGTCGAACGCTCGCAGCGGGAGCGGCTGCTGGCTGCGGTCGTGCGGGTCAGCGCCGCCAAGGGTTACGAGGCGACCTCGGTCGCCGACATCCTCGAGGAAGCCGGCGTCGGCCGCGAGAGCTTCTACGAGCTGTTCGACGACAAGCAAGCCTGCATGTTGGCGGCTCGACTGCTCCTCGTCGAAGACCTCGCTGACAAAGTCGAGGCGGCCTACACCGGCGGCGGCCCCTGGGCCGAGCGGATGCGAGAAGCCCTGGCGGCGGCGCTTAACTGGTTCGCCGCTGACCAGGTGGCGGGCAAGGTCTTGATGCTGGAGCTGGCGGCGATGGGACCGATCTCCCGGGGGGTCTTCCAGGAGGAGTTCGGCCGCTTCACAAGCCTTGTCGACGCGGGCCTCGATGACGACGGACCGCAGCCGGAGGTACCGCGCGCAACGGTGCTGGCCGTCGGCGCCGTCTTCGCCCGAATCTACGACGAGGTCGCTCGCGGCCGCACCGAGGAGCTGCCGGCAATGCTGCCGGAGCTGACCTATGAGGTGCTGGTGCCGTTCGTGGGCGAAGCCGCGGCCCGCGAGCAGGAGCAGCGGGCAGCCGCTTCCTAGCCTTCGCCCCCGCGAAAGGCGAGGTGGAGACTGCGAACGACGTCCTCGCCGATGCGGGTGGCGCCGACGAAGCGTAGACGCCCGGTCTCGCCGCTCTTGATCGCCTCGAACCACTCCAGCGCTGAACCGCTCGCCGTCACCACGGCGCCACCGTCGAGCCCCGACGCCGTGGCGACCACCCGGCCGTCCTCGAGGCGGAGGAGTACCCCGGTTGGCCGCGCGACGAGCCCGCTGCCGGCTTCGACTTCGATCTGGCAGAAGCCGCTGACCGACACCGGGAGCTGCAGCAGCGGCGCCGCCAGCAGGAACGCGGCCTCGACGTCGGCGCCGTCGAGCGGGCTCTCCCGGCGGCCCATGTGAACGCGCTCGCAATGGCCGGCAGCGACCAACGGCGCCACCCCGCGCCGGGCCCACTCGGTGACCCCGTAGGGCGTGCCGGCACCCTGACTGGGCTGCGCCTCGACGAGCCCGGCGATCCGCATACTTGAGAGACGCCGCTCCAGCGCCGGGTAGCTGAGCTCCGGGATTGCGCTGTCGAGTTCGGTCAGCGACATCGGCCGCACTGCCAAGGCCCGCATCATGCTCGACCCCCAGCCGTCGACCAGCGCTTTCACCGCCCCCTTGGCGGCGGCGCTCTCGAGCGGGATCGGCCCCTCCGGCGCTTCGCCGAGCCAGGTCTCGAGCCGCTGGGCGACGAACAGCATCTCCTCCCCGGTCATCGTCAAGGCGTTCTCGACCGCATAGGGCATCTGCTGCGTCGGCCGTTTGGTTAGCAAGCCGATCTCGCTGAGGTTGGCGAGATGGCCCCGCAGCGTCGTCTGCGCCGGCAACCCAGTCGCCTTGCGCAATTCGGCCAGCCGCATCGGCCGCTCCGAGAGCGCCTGCAGGACCTGCAGGTTGAGGGGCACGGCGAGCACCGAGAGCGCCTCATTGCCCGGCCGGGCGGTCCGTGGCGCCCGCCGTCGGTCCACCCCGGGCCGCACCACGGCGGGGACCTCCGCACCCGTTCCGTCTCCGAACGTCTCCATTTAAGTATTCCTTGGTACTGGACAAATGTGTTCTAATAGAGAACGTTTTGGTTTTCAACTGGTATGCCCGTGTCATGCCTGAAAGCGGCAAAATTTGTCCCCGCACGCCCCCTGAGGCGCGAGAGCCAAGCCCGGGTAGGACGCAGGGAGCGTCGGCAAGGGGGGCGCACATAAGTGCGTGACCCGCTGCCGGCCGACCGAGGACACCCCCGGGCGCCGGCTATCGCGGCTCAAGCTCAGCCGTAGCGGGAGCCGGTGACCGCTCGCAACTTCGAGCGGTCGTGGCGGGCGTGGACACGGCGCACCGTGCCGGAGCGGGAGCGCATCACCAGCGATTCGGTGGTGGCGCCGGCGCCGCGATAGCGGACGCCCTGGAGGACATCGCCGTCGGTGACGCCGGTAGCGGAAAAGAAGACGTCGTCGCCAGAGCAGAGGTCGTTGGCTGTGAGGATGCGGTCAAGGTCGTAGCCGGCGTCGAGGGCGGCCTGGCGCTCCTCATCGTTGCGCGGCCAGAGGCGGCCGAGCAGCTGCCCGCCCATCGACTTCAGGGCCGCGGCCGAGAGCACGCCCTCGGGCGTGCCGCCGATCCCCCAGAGCAGGTCGACGGGGGAGCGCTCACTGACTGCCAGCAGCGCCGCCGAGACGTCGCCGTCGCTGATCAAGCGGATGCGGGCGCCGGCCTCGCGGATTTCGCGAATCGCCTCCTCGTGGCGGGGCCGGTCAAGGACGACGACAGTCACGTCGCCGACGCTCTCGCCCTTGCGCTCGGCGACCAGCTTGAGCGTCTCCGGTAGCGGCCGGTCGAGGTCGAGCAGGTCGGCGATCTCCTCGCCCCCGGCCATCTTTTCCATGTAGACGCAGGGACCTGGGTCGAACATCGAGCCGCGCTCGGCGAGGGCGATCACGGCCAAGGCGCTGGGCATCCCCTTGGCGCAGAGCGTCGTCCCCTCCAGCGGGTCGACGGCAATGTCAACGACCGGTGGGCTGCCGTCGCCGATCTGCTCGCCGTTAAAGAGCATCGGCGCTTCATCCTTCTCCCCCTCGCCGATCACGACGACGCCGTCCATCGCCACCGAGTCGAGCACGAAACGCATCGCGTCGACGGCGGCTCCGTCAGCGGCGAGCTTGTCGCCGCGGCCGACCCAGCGTGCGGCCGCGAGGGCGGCCGCCTCGGTAACGCGGACCAGCTCCAGGGCGAGGTTGCGGTCGGGCTTCGGTTGCGAAGTCTCGGCCATGCGCGCCGCAGGCTATAGGGTCGCGGCATGGCTCCGCGTTGGGGATTGACGTTGCCGCTGCCGGGCATCTCGCTGGCCGACCATGAGGAGCACGTGCGACGCGCCGAGGCCAGCGGCTACACCGACCTCTGGACTGGCGAGACTGCCGGGCCCGACGGCTTCACGCCGCTCGCCCTCAGCGCTGCCTGGACCGAGCGGATGCGGCTAGGCACCGGAATCGTCGGCGTATTCCAGCGCGGCCCGGCACTATTGGCCCAGGAGGCGGCGGCGCTGGCGAGCGGCTCGCGCGGGCGCTTCGTGCTCGGGATCGGCTCCTCCTCGGACCGGATCGTCGAAGGGTGGAATGGGATCCCCTTCGAGCGGCCGCTCAGCAAGGTCCGCGAGACGCTCGACTTCCTCGACGCGGCGCTCGCCGGCGAGCGCACCGCGACCGGCTTCAAGCTGGAAATGCCGCCGGCCGAGCCGGTGCCGGTGGTGCTGGCGGCGCTGCGCGGCAAGATGCTGGAGCTGGCGGTCGAGCGGGCGGCCGGTGCCTTCACCAACTTCCTCCCCCTCGGCGGCCTGCCCAAGGTGACCGCCCAGCTGGCCGAAGCGCCCGAGGGCTTCGAGCTGCTCTGTCGCTTCTTCTGCCTGCCGGGCGAGCGCCAGGAGGTCGAGCCGCTGGCCCGCTTCATGTTCTCCTCCTACATCACCGTCCCGGTCTACACGAACTTCTACCGCTGGCTCGGCTACGGCGAGCAGATCGAGCCGATGGTCGAGGCCTGGCAGGGCGGTGACCGGCAGGCCGCGGCGGCGGCGGCGCCCTGGGAGCTGATCGAGGACATGTTCATCTTCGGCAGCCCCGCGGAGATGAAGGCTCGCCTCGGCGCCTTCGTCGAGGGCGGGATCACGCTGCCGATCCTGACCCCGATCGTGACGCCGGACAAGCTCGGCGAGGCGATCGAGGCGCTGGCGCCCTAGCGGCGCGCCCAGTCTTCGAGCAGGCGCCCGTAAGTGTCGGGCCGGCGGGTGCTGAGGAAAGGAAAGAGCTCGAGCCAGTCGCGACGCTGGTCAAGGTCGAGGTCGGCGACCAGCACCGCCGGCTCGTCGCGTGGCGCCTCGACGAGGACGCGGCCGTAGGGGTCGGAGATGAACGAGGAGCCGTAGAAGGTCAGCGGCGGCTCTGTGCCGATCCGGTTGACAGCGACCATGAAGACGCCGTTGGCGATCCCGTTGCCGACGATCACCTGCCGCCAGAGCGGCTGCGTGTCGAACTCGGGGTGGTCGGGCTCGGAGCCGATCGCGGTCGGATAGACGATCGCGTCGGCGCCCTCGAGGCTGTAGGCGCGGGCCACCTCGGGGAACCACTGGTCCCAGCAGGTCGGTAAGCCGAGCCGGGCGTCGCCGAGCTTCAGCAGCGGGTAGGCGTCCTCGCCGGCGGGTCCGGGACGGAAGTAGCGATCCTCGTAGTAGCCGGCGGTGACGGGGATGTGCAGCTTGCGGGTGCGGGCGACCAGCTCGCCCTGCGGCGAGACGACGATCGCGGTGTTGTAGCCGAGGCGGTCGGCGCCGTCGGCGCGCTCGTAGAGCGAGGCGTGGACTGGGACGCCAACCGCGGCGGCCATCTCCGCGGCGAAGCTGTGGGTCGGGCCGCCGGGCAGCTCCTCCGGGACGGCGCCGACCGCCTCCGGGCCGCCTGGTTCGACCGCGAAGTAGCGGCTCAGGGTCAGCTCCTGCAGACAGACGAGGCGGGCGCCCTGCTCGGCGGCGAGATGGATGCCGGCGGCGAGGGCGGCGCGGTGCTCGGCGGGGTCGGGGTGCCAGCGGTGCTGGACGGCGGCGATCCGGAAGCTGCCCCGGCTCGGCGGCCGGGTGCGGGCCGGCGAAGCGGGCGGGTCGCCGGCAAGGATCAGACGCGGCTCCTCCATGGGAGGAAGATAGATGGCGATGGCCGCCGCCCTCGAATCGACGCCCGCCGCGGACGGTTTCCGGATGCCCGGTGAGCTCGAGCCGCACGACGGCTGCTGGATGGCCTGGCCCGAGCGCCCTGACAACTGGCGCGACGGCGCCGGCCCGGCGCAGGCGGCTTTCGCGGCGGTGGCGAAGGCGATCGTGGCCGCCGATCCGGTCACCGTCGCCGCCTCGACGGCACAGACGCGGCGGGCGCGCGAGCTTCTCCCGGAGGGCGTGCGGGTGGTAGAGCTGGCGAGCGACGACGCCTGGATGCGCGACATCGGCCCCACCTTCGTCCTCGACGGCGCCGGGGCTCGGCGCGGCGTCGATTGGGAATTCAACGCCTGGGGCGGCAAGGAGGGTGGCCTCTACCCGTCCTGGGATCGCGACGCGGCGGTCGCCGCCCGGGTCCTGGAGATCGAGGGCGCCGAGCGCTACCGGGCGCCGCTGGTGCTGGAGGGCGGCTCGGTCCACGTTGACGGCGAGGGGACCGTCCTGACCACCGAAGAGTGCCTGCTCAACCGCAACCGCAACCCAACCCTCGGCCGCGAGCAGATCGAGGGTCGCCTGCGCAACTACCTAGGCGCCGAGAAGGTCGTCTGGCTGGGCGCCGGCGTCTACGCGGACGAGACCGATGGCCACGTCGACAACCTCGCCTGCTTCGCCCGGCCGGGCCTGGTGCTGCTGACCTGGAGTGGCGACGAGGCCGACCCTCAACAGTCGATCTCCGCCGATGCCCGTCGCCGCCTCGAAACGACGACCGACGCGCGGGGTCGCCACCTCGAGGTCGTCCTCCTCCCCTCCCCCGGCCCGTTGACGATCACCGCTGAGGAGGCAAACGGCGTCGAGCCCTCACCCGGCACCCAGCCACGGCGCCCGGGCGACCGCCTCGCCGCCTCCTACGTCAACTTCTACCTCGCCAATGGGCGGGTGGTGATGCCGTTGCTCGACGAGCGCCACGACGAGGAGGCCGCGACGATCCTGCGCCGCACCTTCCCCGACCGCGAGGTGGTCGGCGTCCCCGCTCGCGAGATCCTCCTCGGCGGCGGCAACATCCACTGCATCACGCAGCAGGTGCCGGCGGCCTAAGGTCAGGCGGGGCGAGCGAGCGAAAGCGCGTAGTCGCCGGCGGCGTCGGTGAACCAGCCGCACAGCTCCAGGCCGGCGCCGGCATAGACCGACTCGAGCCGCTCGCGGGTGAACTTGGTCGAGATCTCGGTCCGCATCTCCTCCTCCGCCGCGAAGGAGACGGCGATGTCGAGACCCTCAAGGCGAACCTCCTGGTCGACGAGCGAGCGCAGGCGGATATCCATCCGCTCGGCCTCGGCGTCGTAGCGGGCGACGTGCTCGAAGGCATCGAGGTCGAAATTGGCGCCGAGCTCGTTGTTGAGCACGGCAAGGACGTTCTTGTTGAACTCAGCGGTGACGCCCGCCGCGTCGTCGTAGGCAGCCTCCAGTCGGCCGGCGTCCTTAATCAGGTCGGTGCCGAGCAGGAGGTGGTCGGCGGGTCCGAGCAGGGCGGCGATCCGTTCCAGGAACTCCTGACGCGGACGCGGGTAGAGGTTGCCGATCGTGCCGCCGAGGAAGGCGAGGAGCTGGCTCCCGTCCTGACCGGGGATCCGCTCAAGGTCGCGCTCGAAGTCGCAGACCAGGCCGTGCACCGCCAGGCCTGGGTACTCGTCGACGAGCCGGGCCGCGGTCCGCTGGGTGATCTCCTCGGAGATGTCGACCGGGACATAGGTGTCGAGCACGTCCTCGTCGCGCATCGCGTCGAGCAGGTGGCGGGTCTTCGCGGCCGAGCCAGAGCCGAGCTCGACGAGGGTGCCGGGCCGGCCAGCTGCGGCGAGGATCTCGGTCGAGCGGTCGGCGAGGATCTCGCGCTCGGCACGGGTCGGGTAGTACTCATCCAGCTCGGTGATCTGCTCGAAGAGCTCGGAGCCGCGCTCGTCGTAGAAGTACTTCGGCGCCAGCTCCTTGGGATAGGAGCAGAGGCCAAGGCGAACGTCGCGGGCCATCGTCGCGGCAGCATCGGCGTCGAGGTGGACCTCGATCGCGATCACGAGGCGTCCCTCGCGCAGCGGATTCCCGAGAAGATCTGACGTCGCTGCGGCAGGTCCCAGTTGCGGAAGCTGCGGCGGGCGACCGCCGGGTGGGTCGCCCAAGCGCCGCCGCGCAGCACCCGGTACTCGTCGCCGAAGAAGACCTCGGAATACTCGCGGTACGGGAAGGCGCGGAAGCCGTCATAAGCGTGAAAGTGCGAGGAGGTCCACTCCCAGACCTGGCCGACGGCGTCGAGCTGCTCGGCGGCGGCCTCCCACTCGAACTCGCTCGGCAGACGCTTACCGGCCCAGCGGGCGAAGGCGTCGGCCTCGTCCCAAGAGACGTGGATCACCGGGTGGTCGCGGGCGACCGGTCGACGCCGGCCCATCGCGGTGTCGACCCACTCGGCGCCATCGTTCCTCCAGTACTGCGGCGCCTCGGCGGCAGTCGCCTCCATGAACTCGATATACGCGGCGTTGGTGATCGGGGTTCGATCGATCTCGAAGGCGGCCAACTCGACCTCGTGGCGGGGGCGCTCATTGTCGTAGGCGAAGCCCTCGGCGGCGGCGCCGATCGCGTAGGTGCCGGCCTCGATCCGCACCGTTCCGCCAGCCTCAACTGGTGCGGTACCCATCGGCCAGGGCGGCTCGTATCCGTCGGCCAACTCCAGCAGTTGCAGCATCGTCTCCTGGTGCTGCAGCTCGTGCGCCAGCAGCATCTCGTAGACGAAGCCTTCGCGCAGCAGCGGGTCCTCGGCGTCGGCGTCCAGCTCCATCGTCTCCAGCACCTCGAGGGTGCGCTCGCGGACGTCGGCCATATAGGCGCGCAGCTCGGCGTCGCGCAGGATCGGCAGCTCGCCGCGGGTCTTGCGGGGGTTCTCGATCGCGTCGTAGAAGCGGCCGAGCTCGCCGTGCAGCGGCTCGCGCTCGCCGATCGTCTGGACCAGCCAGAGCTCCTCGAAGTTGGCGATGTGGCCGAGGTCCCAGGCCAGCGGGCTGAGGATCGGCGAGTAGACACGGTTGAGCTGCTCGTCGTCGAGCTGCTCGATCAGAGCCAGGGTCCGACTACGCGCCTCGCCGAGCCGCGTGGCGATCTCCGACTTCGTACTTGCCCTCACCCCCGTGGCGATCTGAAGACCCTATACAGGTGGGATTACCGGGCCGTGAACTTTCGACAAATGGGTGTGCCATTCACCGCCATATAGGGTGCGGATCCATGGATGTAGAGGGGGTTGGAGCATTGGTCGCCGGCGGAGCATCGGGGCTCGGTGAGGCGACGGCGCGGGCACTCGCGGAGGCGGGCGCCGAGGTGGTGATTGCCGACCTCAACGCCGAGAAGGGCGAGGCGCTGGCAGCGGAAATCGGTGCCGCCTTCGTCGCCGCCGACGTCACCGACGCCGAGGCGGTCACGGCGGCAGTCGAGCGAGCGGCGGCAGCCGACGGCGGCCTGCGGGTCTCGGTCTGCTGCGCCGGGATTGGCTGGGCGGAGCGGGTCAGCCACAAGCGCGGGCCGCACAACCTCGAATACTTCTCCAACGTCGTCAAGGTCAACCTGATCGGCAGCTTCAACGTCCTCCGCCTCGCGGCGACCGCGATGAGCGGCAACGAGCCCAACGGGGAGGGCGAGCGCGGCGTCTGCGTCAACACCGCCTCGATCGCCGCCTTCGACGGCCAGATCGGCCAGATCGCCTACGCCGCCTCGAAGGGCGGCATCGTCGGCATGACCCTGCCGGCGGCGCGCGACATGGCCTCGCGCGGGGTGCGGGTGGTGACGATCGCGCCGGGCCTGTTCGACACGCCGCTGCTGGCGGCGCTGCCCGAAGAGGCGCGCACCGCACTCGGCGAAGGCATCCCCTTCCCCTCCCGCCTCGGCCGCCCTGAGGAGTACGCGCGGATGGTTTTGGCGATCGCCGCCAACCCGATGCTGAACGGCGAGACGATCCGCCTCGACGGCGCTCTGCGGATGCCGCCCAAGTAGCGATGCGCGGCGCCCAGGGCCCCCTCGGGCGCCCCTCAGCCCCTCCCGGCCCTTTCGCTCTACAGGCGCGCAGGAACCGAAATGGGACTTCGAGACAGTCCGGCAACCCGGGGGTTCAAACCTCAGATTCCAAGCCAAAAGGAGCGTAGGGCAAGCGGCCCTCGACGATCGCCTCATTCAACTCGAGAAGGCGTCGGTTGGACTCGGCCGGATCAGTCGCGGCCGATGTGGGCCAGCCATAGGCCAAGGCGACAGCGCGATCCAGGTCGCGTCTGATCGTCGCAAGTTCGCGATGCGCGCCTTCACCGAGGTCTTGGTAGAGGCGATTGAGGCCTATTTTGCGCTCGGCGCAGATTTCAGCCCTGACCTCGACGAACCTAGACGCGAGAGCGGCAATCGAACCGCGGCTCTCCTCGCTCGCATCGGGCCAAGCGAAGGTTTCGAAAGCAGTTGACGGCGTGTATCGACGGCGGCTCTCGAGCGTTGAAGACTGGGCCGCCGCCCAGGCCACATGCACCTGCGAGAGGAGCACTCCCATCGAGTAGTCGTCCTCGAAGGCAAACACGGTCGCCTGGCTCGTCGCGACCGTCTCGGCATCCACCCAGCAGAAAGCACCTCCTACCTCCGCCACGGACGGGCACGCGATGTATCTCTGGAGGCCCCGAAGGGCGCTGCGCATCCCACGGATCGGCTCCGAGAACCGCCACCACTTCTTCCGGTAAGTCTCACGTCGAACTTGATCACGCTGCGGTTTCACCTTCGCCCGCACAATCTCCAGGGCCTCGGGAAACTGCATCGCTTCCTCCAGGCTCACAAACCCAAAATCGATCACCCATCGGCTCGGCCTGAGATCTGATCGCTGAGTGAGATCGTCGCCGGTCAGCAGCGGACGGATCACTCCCTCCCACTCCGCTCCCCTGGCCCTCAGCTCGAGTGCGATCTCTTCGTCGAGGATGAAGCCGGTGCCGCCCAGGATGCATCCGTAGAAAGCATGCTCGGCGTTTGCCGGAAGGGCACCGGCGCCTTCGACGGCCAACGAGAGCGGGGTGAGAGATGCAGAAATCGGCTCCCCGATCTCAACCCCATCGAGGACGAAGTCGAGCTTCGACCCTGAGGCCGGTTCCTTGATCCAGTTGACGATGCTCACATCGACCGCGGCCTCACCTGACCAGTCTTGGGTTGAGATCGCATTGGTGATCACTCCGCCGTTCTCCAGCAGCCACTCGAGGCTCGCGGAACGTGCCCGGCCTTGCGAGAGAGAGTTGGTGACGACCATTCCGGCGCGCTCTCCCTCTCCAAGCTCCCGTTGAGCCTTTCGAACCCAATAGACGGCATAGTCCTTGATCCCGATACCGAACTCGCGTTTCAGCCAGTCCGCATAGGCATCTCCGAGCTCGCGCCGGATACGGCGATCGCCGTGGTAGGGGGGATTGCTGATGATCACGTTTGCCCGAGGCCAGTCGACCCTCAGGGCGTCACCCTGCCTGATGCCCGAAAGATTGACCAGCGGCAACACCGGCTCATCCACGCCGAGTTGTTCGACCGCGAGCTTATGGCCGATCCACATCGTCACCCGCGCCAGTTTCACGGCGAAGGGATCGATCTCAATTCCCCGCATGTTCCCGATCGGGAAGAGGGCGAGTTCGACCTGGTCGACCAGTCCTGCCGCTCGGCGGAGCTCAGACGAGCGCTCTCGCAGCTGCTCCTCGATATGCCTGATCTCTCGGTAGGCGACATAAAGAAAATTGCCCGATCCGCAGGCCGGATCCAGAACCACAAAACTCATCAGGTCGCGCTGGGCCTCCTGTATCTCCTTGACCGATTCACATTGCTCGATGCGGGCGCGCCAGGGTTCGACGATCGTCGGGATGACGACCTTAAGGATGTCGGCCTCCGCGGTGTAGTGGGCACCGAGGGCCCACTGCTTCTCCCGGCCTAGCCCGCCCTGCAGGAGAGACCCGAAGATCGCCGGTTCGACTTCGGTCCAGTTGAAATCGCAGGCGCGCCGCAGCATTGAGATCTCTTCAGGTTCGAGATGTACGGCCGCAGGTCGACTGAAGAGGCCGCCGTTCGCGTATGGGACCCCCGCATAGACACCGTGGTCGGGCCGCACCCCGGATTTCGCCAAATATTGAAAAAGCTGGCCGAGATCGTCGAGGCTCGAGCGGCCGGAGTCTTCCATGAGCCCATCCACAAGGCGGGTGAACAGATGCGAGGGCAGCATGCCCAGGTCCTCCGCGAACATTGACCAGACGGCCTGGAGGACGAAGTCCTGCAGGACCGAGCCATCGGCCGAGTCACGCTCGTCCAGACGCTTGTAGATCTCAGTGACCAGCGCTACCGCTTCTCGCGTCAGTTCATCGCGTGGGAAAAACCCGGGGGCGCGGCTCCCGAGAAAGAGCAGTGCATCTGCATTCTCGGGGAGGGCGGAAAGGTCGAAGACCGCCTTCGGCTTCGTAAACACCTCCCCCGGTTTCCAGACCTCGAACTTCTGGAAGCTGCAGAGGACGACATACGGTGGTGCGGCGCCGAAGCGCTCGCCAGATTCCTTCCAGTAGTCGAGCGCCTGCTCGCGATGACTCGAGAGTCGGCCGGTCTCACTGGGTCGCTTCATCTCGATGATGCAGGCCTTGGGCCAGATCATGTCCATGAAGCCGCCGGCGGCAGTCGACTCCTCGAATCGCGCACCGACCGCAAGCCGATCGGCACCGTAGCAGTCGAGCAATTCGTTCAGAAAAGTCTGTGCCTCGGCACGCTCCGTACCCGCGTAGCCTCCCCAGCGGGCCGCGAACTCGGCGAGACGCGCTCTGATGTCTTCGTCAGAGGGCGCCAATCAGGCGGCTTTGATTTCCTCCTGCGCGCTGGGTACCGCGAAATAGGTGCCCTGGCGCAGAAGGCGGGTCGCTGAGGTGAGCTCTTCCTGGACCCGTTCAAGAGCGGCGACCAGGTGGGGCTCGGCATCGAGTTCCTTGAGGGCCTCAGCTGCGCGCTCGGCACGAGCACGGCTCTTCTCGATCGAGAGCTCGACCATCGCCACCTGCTCCAGACAATCCTCTTGCCGCTGCTGAATCATCGGGTCACTTTAGGCGGGATACCGGACAACTCCCGGGGAACAAGATCGCGGATGAAGACCAACTTGTCCATGCGTCAGCGAGGCTAGCCACCTAGCCGCAGCGCCGAAAGGGACAGCCTCGCAATTAGCGGGATGATTCCAAGCTGACCGAATCCGGCCCCGCCAAAGCGGGCGCAGGTGAATATTGCTTGATGCACCCCTAGCTCGTCCCGGCCGCCTCGGGGTCGCGCCAGACCTGCTTGCGCCAGGGCGGGGTGATCACGAAGACGCCCTGATCGGCGGCGGCGATCTGCTCGAGCGGGATCAGGTGGACGCGGCGCCCCGGGACCCAGCGGCTGAAGTCGTGGTCGCCGGCAGCGTTGCCTGCGTGGCTGCCGCCGGAGACAAGCAATAAGTGCGTCTCCGGCCCCCAGCCGTTCTCGGCCCGAGCACCGAGCGCTTCGGCCATCTCTCGCAGCGGCTCGATCCCGGCGTCCGAGCCCCAGTTGGTGGGGCCAAGCTCGTAGTTGTAACCGTTGTGCGAGCTGGCCCTCTCGTCGACATGGCCGTCGGGTCCGATACGGATCTGCACGCCCTCCCAGTCGTCCTGGTGATACCCCTCATCACCCACGACCGGCAGGTCGCGCAGGGTCGCCGAGTCGGCGTAATAGGTCCAGTACTGGATGTAGAGATTGCCCGCCCGGGGTGGTGAGCAGTCGGCGCCGGCGGCCTCCATCTCCTCGCGCCGGGCCGCCCGGCAGTCGACCACATGAACGAAGGCAGTCAGCGGCAGCCGAGCGTCGCTGCGGTGCACCAGCCCCTCGCTCTCCCCGTCCCCGCAAGCAGTGCTGCGACACCGGCGGAAGTCGACCGGCATCGCCCGCGACCCCGCCTCGAAGACGACCGTCGGCATGTGCTCCCTAACCAGTCGCCCCACTTCGGATCCGTATGCAGCGATCAGCACCGGCTCGTCACCGCAGCCATCCGCCAGCGCCGCCGCGCAGAGGATCCGTGACGCGATTGGCTCCGCCAACTCCGCGCCCGGGACCCGCACGCCGGCGGCGAGAAGCGCGCCCAGCAGCAAGGCGACGACGCAGAGCGTCCCCAGCCACTCGACCGTCGATTGCCCGCGCTGCTCCTTCCGCACCCGGCGTCAAGCCGACGGCGCGGTGAAGCTCGCCCCCCTTCGAGCACCTGCTCGGCCCCTACGGCAGCGAGCCGGGAATGCCACCGCAGTTGAGGACAGTGATCGGGGCGGCGTGGGCGGGGATCATGAAGCCGACCGGTTCGCCGTTTGCGTAGACGACGTGGGCCGCCGGCCTGCGGCGCAGGTGGCCGGCGGCGATTTCGCGGCCGGCGGCGACGATCTGCGAGGGCCAGCCCCGCCCGTGGGCGGGCAGGGCATGGCCTTCGTACCCGTGTTCGCGGACCATCAGCACCAGCACCGGCCAGCGGCGGGCGCTGCCAAGAGCCTCGACCGCCTGCCGCGCCGCGGCGTCATCGCCCCTCCGGGTCGCTGACTGCCAGCGCTGCAGCCAGTCGCAGGCAACCGCGCCCGCGACCGCCTTGCCGAGCATGAAGCGATCGGTGAGGGCGGTTTCGCTCTGCAGAGCTTCCGGATCGAAGCCCGGCGGCACCGGCAACTTGGCGAGGATTCCCTCGATCGCCTGCGAGCGGGACGCGGGCTGGACGACTTCCGGCGGCATCGCCGCCAGCCAAGCATCGACGCCGGCCGGGCGCAACGAGCGCAGCACCGTCTCGTATTCCTCCTTGCCGAGCGTTCCGTGGATCTCCACGAACACCCTCCCCTGCGGGGCCAGGACCGTCGCGAACTCGGGTCGCTGCCCGACATAGTGGAAGGTCTCCGCCCGCTGTCCGAGCACGGTCGAGGCGACCGGCTTGTACGGCCCGCCGGGCGTTACGTCGACGTGGTCGCGCAGGGAGCGGCGATAGAGCCGCGCCGGATACCAGTCGAGTTCGATCGCGCGGGCACCGGGGCCGATGGTCGGATACCCGTCCTCCCTGTAGATCAGTTCGCCGAGGTCGACTTCGAAGCCGCGAGCGTGGACGATCGACCAGCCCGGCGCGGTGACCAACAGGCGCGGGTTCGCTTCCGCCACTGCGACCGCCGCGTCCGCGTAGGTCGGATGGGCGCCGTCCCTGACGGAACTGACCGAGCCGCCGGAGAGCAGGACCACCAGCGCGATCGCGACCGCGCAACCGAGCCCGAGGCCGATCGAGAGACCCCGGTGCCGCCCGATCAGACCGCGCCCCGAGCGCCCCTTCGCGCCGCGGTCCATGGCGATCCGGTCACCGCTCGGGATCGGCCGCGAGGGCGACTCGCCGAGCGCGATCGCCCGCCCCAACGCCGTCGACAGATCCGCCTCTCCGAGCGCGCCCCGTAACTCCGTCGCGGGGACCGGATTGGCGGCACGCATGCTCTCGATCGCGTCCTCGTGTCGACTCCAGCGGCTCATCGGATCTCCTCGGCAGGTTCCGGCGCCGGATTGCGGCGCTCACCCTCTACCTGTCCGGCCGCCTCCAGTTGTTTCGCGAGCTTGCGGCGCGCCCTGTGCAAGCGCACGCGGAACGCCGCCGCCGAGCAGCCAAGTACCTGTGCCCCCTCCCGCGTGCTCAGCCCCTCCCATGCCGCGAGCCGCAAGACCTCTCGCTCCGACTCGTCAAGCGCCGCGAACGCGACCGCAAAGGCGTCCCGCCGATCGACCGCCTCAGCCGGGTCGGCGCCGACCTCGTCAGTCCCAGCTTCATGTACCAACCGCTCACCAAGATTGCGCCGCCGCCGAGTCGACCGATACTCGTTCGCGATCACGTTCCCGGCGATCGCATAGAGCCAAGGCAGCGGCGTCTCGGGAATGCAGCCCCGCCGCCGCCAAGCAACCGCAAAGGTGTCGGCCGCTACATCCTCAGCAACCTCCCGCTTCGCCACCCGCCGCATCGCAAACGCCAGCACCCGCGCATAGTGCTCCCGAAAACACCGCTCGAACCGCTCACGGTAGACATCCGGCGCATCGTCGACAGGAGCCACTTCAACTAGATGTGCGGCCGAATCGACTTGTTACACGCTCCCAGGAGGCCTGTCCCGGTAGGGGTGGAGCGTCTTGTACTTTTTCGCCGCCGCGCCCCTCGGACCGGCGCCCGGCGAATCGCGAAAAAGTTAAGCGAAACCCCTACCGGGACAGGCCCGGCTAGAGGTTTTGGATCTCGGCCGCAATGTCCGCCGCCGCCTTCTTGGCGTCGTCGAACAGCATCGACGTATTCGCTTCGTAAAACAGATCATTGTCGATCCCCGCGAACCCGGGGCTGAGCGACCGCTTGATCACGATCACCTCGTTGGCCTCGGAGACCTCAATGATCGGCATCCCGGCAATCGGCGAGTCGGGATCGTTTTTCGCCGCCGGATTGGTGACGTCGTTGGCGCCGACGACGACCGCCACGCTGGTGCGTGGCATCTCCGGGTTGATCTCCTCCATCTCCTTGAGCTGCTCGTAAGGCACATCGGCCTCGGCGAGAAGGACGTTCATGTGGCCGGGCATGCGGCCCGCGACCGGGTGGATCGCGTAGCTGACCGTGACGCCGCGTTTCTCCAGCTCGTCGGCGACCTCCTTGATCGCGTGCTGGGCCTGGGCGACGGCGAGGCCATAGCCGGGGACGACCACGACCGAATCGGCGTAGGCAAGCTTGATCGCCGCGTCCTGGGCGCCGATTGAGGTGTGCGGGCGCTCCTCGCCGCTGCCTCCGCCACCGCCCGCGGGGGCGCCGCCGAAGCCGGAGAAGAGGATGTTGGAGACCGAGCGGTTCATCGCCGTCGCCATCTCCAAGGTGAGGATGGTTCCCGAGGAGCCGACCAGGGTGCCGGCGACGATCAGCGCCACGTTGTCGAGCGCGAAGCCTGCGGCCGCTGCGGAGAGGCCGGTGAAAGCGTTCAGAAGCGAGATCACGACCGGCATGTCGGCGCCACCGATCGGCAACACGACGAGGTTGCCGAGGATCGCGGCGGCAATCAGGATGCCGATGAACAGGGCTTGGGAGGGATCGCCGTTATTGACGGCAATGTCAACGCAGGCGGCGACGATGCCGACCAGGAGGACGCCGTTGATCACCTGCTGGCCCGGCACCGCCAGCGGCCGGGTCGGGATCAGGTCCTGAAGCTTGGCAAAGGCGATGTTGGAGCCCCAGAAGGAAACCGAGCCGATCACTGCGGCCAGCAGGGTCGGGATCAGCTCTTCCAGCGGGATGTCGCCGCCGATCGAGATGCCGTGCCGGAGCTCGGACCAGGCGATCAGGGCGACGGCGCCGCCGCCGACGCCGTTGTAGAGGGCGACCATCTGCGGCATCTCGGTCATCTGCACGCGAACCGAAGCGATGGCGCCGATCGCCGAGCCGGCCGCGAGGCCAATGATGATCAGGCCCCAGTTGCCCATCCCGTCGAGCAGAAGCGTGGTGACGACGGCGACCGCCATGCCGGCAGCGGCGATCATGTTGCCCTGCTTAGCGCTGGTCGGGTGGGTGCCGCGTTTGAGGCCGATGATGAAAAGCGAGAAGGCAACGATGTAGAGCGCCGTAGCGGCATCGCCGCCCGGCTTCAGAACCGCCAGCAGGGTCATTTGTCCTCTGCCTTCGGTTTCGGCTTTTTCGAGAACATGCCGAGCATCCGGTCGGTGACCATGAAGCCGCCGACGATGTTGATCGCGCCGAACGCGACGGCGATCGTGCCGATTACGTACTCGAGCGGATCGTCGGCGTAGCCGAGCACGATCAGGCCGCCCAACATGACGATGCCGTGGATCGCGTTGGTCTGCGACATCAGCGGCGTGTGCAGGGTGGTCGGAACCTTGGAGATCACCTCGAAGCCGACGAAAGCGGCGAGCACGAGGATCGCGATCTCGGTCATCAGACTCATTTGGCCGCCCTCTCGTTCTTGATCTCGCCGTCCTTGGTGATGCAGGAAGCGGCGACGATGTCGTCCTCGAAGTCGATCTTGAGCTGGCCCTCGTCGGTGACGATCAGGCCGAGCAGGTTCTCGAGGTTCTTGGCGTAGAGCTGCGAGGCCGGTACCGGCATCTCGCTGGCGAGGTTGCGCGGCCCGATCACCTTGACGCCGTTCTCAACGACAGTCTGGCCGGCCTCGGTCAACTCGCAGTTGCCGCCGGTCTCGGCGGCGAGGTCGACGATCACCGAGCCGGGTTGCATGCCGCGCACCGCCTCGGCGGTGATCAGCAGGGGCGCCGGGCGGCCGGGGATCGCAGCGGTGGTGACGATCACGTCCTGTTTGGCGGCGTTATCGCGGAGCGCGTCGCGCACCTGTGCGTTCTCCTCGTCGGTCAGCGGCCGGGCGTAACCGCCCTCCCCCTCGGCGTCGGGGATGAAGTCCAATTCCAGCGGCCGGCCGCCGAGCGAGGCGATCTGCTCCCAGGCGGCGCGGCGGATATCGAAGCCAGTAACGATCGCGCCAAGGCGCTTGGCGGTGGCGACCGCCTGCAGCCCGGCGACGCCGGCGCCGAGGACGAGGACCTTGGCCGGCGGCACGGTGCCGGCGGCGGTGGTCATCATCCCGAAGAAGCGGCCCGACTCGCGGGCGGCGATCAGGGTCGCCGCGTATCCGGCGGCGGCAGCCTGGGAAGAAAGCGCGTCCATTGCCTGGGCGCGGGTCGTGCGCGGCACCGCCTCCATCGCGAAGCTGGTGACACCGCCACTGGCGAGCGCCTTGTTGGTCTCGGCGGCGGTCCAGGGCGAGAGGTGGCTGATCAGGACCTGGCCCGAGTTGAGGCGACCGATCTCCTCGGCGCTGGGCACGGCGGCGTGGAGGACGACCTCGGCCCCCCAGGCGGCGGCGCCGTCGACGAGCTCGGCCCCGGCCTCCTCGAACTGGAAGTCGGGATGCCCGGCGGCATCGCCGGCGCCTCGCTCAACGAGCACCTCAACGTGCTCGTTTTTCTTCAGCGATTTGACGACGTCAGGGACCAGCGCGACCCGGCGCTCCCCATCCGCGGACTCTTTTGGTACTCCGATTCTCATACCCGTGCGGCGCGGTAGGTTATGCGAAAGGGTCAGGAGCGCGCCGTGACCCCGGAAACCGCGGCCAGACGCTCGAGGGTGTGCAACTGCTCGGCCCGCTCCACATGCACCGGCGAGACGATCAGGCGGTCGATGCCGGCGCCGCGGAATCGCTCGACCCGCTCGGCCACTTCGGCCTCGGTCCCGACCAGTGAAGTCGCCTCGACGATCTCGTCCGGCATCGCCTCAAAGGCCCCGGCGCGGTCGCCATCCTGGAAGCGACGCTGGACCTCGTCGGCGACCTCGCCGAAGCCGAAGCGGTGGGCGAGATCGACGTAGAAGTTCGTTTTGCGGCTGCCCATGCCGCCGAAGTAGAGGACCAGCCCGGCCTTGACAACGCTCTTCGCCGCCTCGAGGTCGCCGTCGATCGCGACCGACAGCGAGGGGCTGACCTCAAGGTCGGAGCGCTGCCGGCCGCCCTTGGCGAAGCCGGCCTCGAGGTGCTCTCCCCAGGTCTCCTCAAACGCGTCGACGCTGAAGAAGATCGGGATCCAGCCGTCGCAGATCTCAGCTGCCATCTCGACAGATTTGCGGCCGATCGCGCCGACGAAAACGGGGATCTGGTTGCGCTCGGGGTGGAAGTTGAGCTTGAGTGGCTTGCCCTCGCCACCGGGTAGAGGCAGTTGGTAATGCTCACCCTGGTGATCGAGCGGGCCTTCGCGGGCGATGATCGCGCGGACGACTTCGATGTACTCGCGGGTGCGTCCCCACGGCTTCGCATAGGGCACCCCGTACCAGCCCTCGGAGACCTGCGGACCGGACGGGCCGAAGCCAAAGAGGAAGCGGCCGCCGGAAAGTTTGTCGATCGTCGCCCCAGCCATCGCCGCAGCGGCAGGGGGGCGGGCGGGCACTTGCAGAATCGCGGCGCCGAGCTTGATCTCGCTGGTCTGGGCCGCCAGCCAGGCGAGCACGCTGACCACGTCGGAGCCGTAGGACTCGGCCGCCCAGACCGACTCGTAGCCGAGCCGTTCGGCGGCAGTGACGACCTCGACCGCGTCGTCGCCGGCCGGTCCGATGCCCCAGTAACCGAGGTTCAGTCCTAGCTTCAGCCCCATCCGACCTGCACCCTATTGAATAGTCGCCATGGCCACTGCCGAGACGATCTCCGACCAGGGCCTCAGCGGCGCCGAGGCGCAGAAGCGGCTGCGCAAGCTGGGGGACCCGCCGGAAACCTCCTCGCGCTCGACCTCGAGCATCGTCGCCGGCAACGTCTTCACGCTCTTCAACGCGATCATCGGCGTCTTCTTCGTGCTCGACCTCGGGCTCGGGCTCTACGCCGACTCGCTGTTCGGCGTGATCGCGATCATCAACTCCTACATCGGCATCCGCCAGGAGCTGAACGCAAAGAAGACCCTCGACGAGCTGGCGGTGCTGGTGGCCCCGCGCGCCAAGGTCGTCCGCGACGGCGCCGTCGCCGAGCTACTGGCGACCGAAGTAGTGCCGGGCGACCTGATCCGGGTCGAGCCGGGCGACCAGCTGGTCGCCGACGGCGAGGTCAGCTCCAGCCGCGGAATGACGCTCGACGAGTCGATGCTGACCGGCGAGGCCGACGGGATCCGCAAGGGCGGCGGCGACCGCGCCCTCTCCGGCTCCTTCTGCATCTCCGGCTCCGGCTTCTACGTCGTCGACGCGGTCCGCGAGGAGAGCTACGCCGGCCGCCTCGCCGGCGAGGCCCGCACCTTCCGCCACCCGCCCTCGCCGCTGCAGCGCGAGGTCAACCGGGTGATCGTCGTCTGCACCTACGCGATGTTGCCGCTGGCGGTGCTGCTGGTCCTGACCCTGAAGCTGCGCAACACGAGCCTCGACGAAGCCGCGCAGACGGCCACCGCCGGCCTGGTGACGCTGATCCCGGAGGGGCTGGTGCTGCTGATGAGCGTCACCTTCGCGGTCGCCGCGGTGCGGCTGGCGCGGCGCAAGACCCTGATCCAGCAGATGAGCGCCACCGAGAGCCTCGCCTCGGTCGACACGATCTGCATCGACAAGACCGGCACGCTGACCGCGGGCGAGCTGCGACTGGTCGGGGTCGAGATCGCCGAGGGCGTCGACCGGGCCGCCGCCGAGGCGGCGCTGGGCCGCTTCGCCGCCAGCGCCGGCGACCGCAACCGCACCCTGGAGACGATCGCCGAACGCTTCCCCGCCGACGCCGGCCGGGTCGGCGCCGAGGTGCCGTTCTCCTCGGAGTGGAAGTGGAGCGGCGTTGCCCTCGGCGGCGGCAACGGTGCCTCCGCTTCGACCTACGTGATGGGCGCGCCCGACATCCTCGCCCAGGTCGGCGCCCTCACCCTGCCGCCCGGCCTCGCCCGCAAGCTCGAGCAGGAGACGGCGGCGGGCCGGCGCGTCGTCGCCTTCGGCGAGTCGAGCGAGCCGCTGCCGGCCGATCCGGCGGAGGCGCCGCCGCCGCGACTGGCGCCGCTCGCCGTCGTCGTCCTCGAGGAGACGCTGCGCCCCGACGCGGCGGAGACGATCGCCTTCATCCGCGAGCAGGAAGTCGACCTAAAGCTGATCTCGGGCGACGCCCGGGCGACCGTGACCGCGGTCGCCTACGCGGTCGGGGTGCCGCGCGACGCCGGCGTCGTCGAGGGTCCGGACTTGCCCGAGGACCCCGAGGAACTGCAACAAGTGGCGCTGCGCAAGACGATCTTCTGCCGGATCAAACCGGAGCAGAAGAAAGCGCTGGTGGCGGCGCTGGTCGACGCCGGCCGCTACGTGGCGATGATCGGCGACGGCGTCAACGACGTCCCGGCCTTGAAGCGGGCGCGGATGGCGGTGGCGATGGGCTCCGGCGCCCAGGTCACCAAGGGGGTCGCCGATGTCGTCTTGCTCGAGGACGAATTCTCGCGCCTGCCCGAAGCGGTTGGGGAGGGACGGCGGATCGCCCGCAACATCCATCGCCTCGGCCGCCTCTACCTGACCAAGACCGTCTACGCGGCAACCCTGATTCTGCTTGTCGCCGTGCCCGGCTTCGCCTTCCCGTTCCTGCCGCGCCACCTGACGATGGCCGCCTTCCTGACGATCGGGATTCCCTCCTTCGTGCTCGCCCTGGCGCCCTCGGACGGGCCGCTCTACCGCGGCCGGCTGCTGCGGGCGCTAGCCGCCTTCGCGGTCCCGGCCGGGGTGGCGACGGCGCTCGGCTCGATCCTCTCCTTCTTCCTCGTCGACACCGTCGCGGGCGCCAGCCTCGACGCCGGCCGCACCGCGGCGACGACGACGCTGATCGTCCTCGGCCTCGCCTTCGTGCTGCTGCTCGAGCGCGGCCCGGGTCGGGAGCACATCGCGATCCAGAGCTACATGCTGGCCCTGATCGCCGGCCTCGGCGCCCTCTACGCGCTGATCCTCGCCGCCGCCCCGGTCCGCGACTTCTTCGAAATGACCCTGCTCAGCTCGGTCCAGTGGTTCCTGGCGATGCTGGCAGCGGCGATTGGCCTGACGATCGCCAGCGTGCTCTGGCGCCTGCCCCAGATCGAACGCCTGGAAGCGCCGGTGGAGCCCGGCGACCAGAGCGCGCCGGAACTGGGCGGCAGCGAGGCCTGAGCGACCAGCCGGTGCCGACCGGGTTCGACCGCTGTCCAGTCGAACAGCGCCGATTTTCGACTCTGGGCCATGTGAGGCCGGCGTGGGCATGCCTAGCGTCCATGCATGGCGACGACTCTGAACCCGGGCCGCCCCTCTCCCGGCACCGGCGGGTACCCGTTAGACGCGGGTCATCTCGACGAGGCGTTCGCTTCATCCGGCACTGCGCGACCTCCCTACGCGCAGCTGCTCGACGCGCTCGCGCGGCACAACCTGGCGGTACTGCGCGAGCGCGTCCAAACTTCCGCGGCAGCCGCTGGGCTGACCTTCGGTGAAGGCAGGCCGATCGTCGTCGACCCGGTGCCGCGCCTGATCGAGGCTGCCGAGTGGGAGGCGCTGGAGGCGGGGCTGCGCCAGCGGGCGCGCGCCCTCAACGCCTTCCTCGCCGACGTCTACGGAGCGCAGCGGATCTTCGCTGCTGGCCTGGTGCCGCGGCGCCTGCTCGAGACCTCACTCGGCTACGAGCCAAGGATGCGCGGCCTGCTCGATCCCGCCGTGCCGGCCGCCACCGTGGCCGGGCTCGACCTCGTCCGCGACGGCGAGGGGACGCTGCGGGTGCTCGAGGACAACCTGCGGATGCCCTCCGGCAGCAGCTACGCGATCGCGGTCCGCGAGGCGGTCGCCCCGGCGCTCGACGGGGGGCCGGCGGTGCGGCCGCTCGACGGCTATGTCGAGGCGCTCGGCACGGCGATCCGCGCCGCCGCCCCCGACGGCCGCGGCGACCCGGCGGCGGCGATCGTCTCCGACGGGCCCGCCAGCGGCGCCTGGTACGAGCACGCCCGGCTCGGCCGGGAGCTGGCGCTGCCGGTATTGACACCGCCGCAGCTGGAGGTCTCGAAGGGGCGCCTCTTCGCCCGTCCCGGCCGCGAGCGGCGCCAGCTCGACGTCCTCTACCGCCGCCTCGACGAGGACCGGCTCAGCAAGCCCGACGGCCGCCCAACCGCGCTCGGCGAGCTGCTGCTGCCGGCGCTGGAGTCAGGACGGCTGCGCTGCGTCAACGCCTTCGGCACCGGCGTCGCTGACGACAAGCTCGCCCACGCCTACAGCGAGGCGATGGTCCGCTTCTACCTCGGCGAGGAGCCGCTGCTGCGCTCGGTGCCGAGCTTCGACCTCGGCGACGAGGCAACACGGGCTCAGGTCGGCGGGCGACTGGAGGAGCTGGTGATCAAGCCGCGCGACGGCTTCGGCGGCCATGGCGTGACGATCATGCCGCGGGCGACCGAGCCGCAGCGGCGGCGGGCGATCGGCCTGCTGCGCCGTCGTCCCGACGGCTTCATCGCCCAGGAGGTGGTGCCGCTCTCCAGCCACCCGACCGTCTGCGGTGCTCGGCTGCGCCCACGGCGGGTCGACCTGCGCCCGTTCGTGGTCAGCTCCCCAGCCGGCGCCGCGACGATGACCGGCGGCCTCACCCGCTTCGCCCGCGCTGCCGGCGAGATGGTCGTCAACAGCTCGCGCGGTGGCGGCTGCAAGGACACCTGGGTGCTGGAGCGACCGGCCGCCGGGGCGCGGCGGTGAAGCGGCGCTCGCTGGCCTCGCGCCGGGAGCGGCCGCTGATCGGGGTGACGACCTCGGAGGTGCGTCCGGCGGAGCGAGTCGAACCGCTGCCCGAGGGTGAGCCGAGCGGCCACGAGATGGCGCTCGGTCTGCCCTACCTGCGCGGGATCGAGCTGGCCGGCGGCCTGCCGGTGGTGATGCCGCCGCTCGACGATGAAGCAATCGAGCCGCTGCTCGACCGTTGCGACGGGATCTGCCTCTCCGGCGGCCCTGACCTCGACCCCAGCGGCTACGGCGCCGAGCCGCACCCGCAGCTGGGCCCGACCGAGCCCGACCTCGACCGCTTCGAGCTGGCGGTGGCGCGCCGCGCCGACGCCCGTGAGATGCCGATCCTGGCGATCTGCCGCGGCACCCAGGCGCTCAACATCGTCCGCGGCGGTGCCCTCCACCAGCACCTGCCGGACATCTCCACCGAGATCGCCCACCGTCAGAAGAGCGCCGGCGACAAGACCAGCCACCCGGTCGAGATTGAGCCGGACAGCCTCCTCGCCGCCGCCCTCGGCGAGGGCGAGATCGAGGTCAGCGACCGGCTCGACGTCAATTCCTTCCACCACCAGGCGATCGCCCGGCTCGGCGAGGGGCTGCGGGTCAGTGCCCGCGCCCCCGACGGCACCGTCGAGGCAATCGAGGATCCGCGGCGGCCCTTTCTGATCGGCGTCCAGTGGCACGCCGAGACGCTCGTCCACCGTCCCTATGAGGCGGCGCTGTTCCGCGCCTTCGTCGACGCCTGCCGGCGCGACGGCGCCGAGTTCCAGCGCCGCGCCCGGGAGGTCGCGTGAGCGGAGCGACCCTGCCCGGCACCGCTCCCGCCTGGGCGCACTGGGCGGAGCCGCACCAGCTCGGCCCCTACACGATCGGGATCGAGGAGGAGGTGATGCTGCTCGACGGGACCAGCTGGGCGCTGGCGCACCGGATCGACTCCGTCCTGCATCGCCTCCCCCAGGCGGGCGGCAGCAGCTTCACCGCCGAGACGCACGGCTCGGCGCTGGAGATCCAGACCGGCGTCCACGCCGAGATCGGCACCGCGATTGCCGAGCTGGGATCGCTGCGGCAACAGCTCGACGCGGTGCTGCGACCGCTCTCGATGCGCGCCGCCGTCGCCGGTACCCACCCCTTCGCGCTCTGGCAAGAGATCGTCGTCTCCGCCGGCGAGCGCTACCAGTTCGTCTACGGCTCGATGCGCGAGCTGGCCCGCCGCGAGCCGACCTTCGGCCTCCACGTCCACGTCGGCGTTCCCGACCCCGAGGCGGCGATCTTCGCCGCCAACCGGCTCCGCACCCACATCCCGCTGCTGCTAGCGCTCTCGGTCAACTCGCCCTTCTGGCAGGGCCGCGACACCGGCCTCGCCTCGGCGCGGACGCCGCTCTTCCAGGCCTTCCCGCGGGTCGGCATCCCCCGCGCCTTCGCCGACTACGCCGAGTACGTCGAGTCGGTCGACGTGCTGATCCGCTGCGACGCGGTGCCGGAGCCGACCTTCCTCTGGTGGGACGTGCGGCCGCAACCGCGCTTCGGCACCGTCGAGGTGCGGATCATGGACGCGCAGACGACGCTGGCCGATGCCGCCGCGATCACCGCGCTGGTGCAGTCGATCGTCCGCGCCGAGGTCGAGGGCGAAGAGCACCTGGAACGGCCGATGCCGCAGGAGGTCCTCGCCGAGAACCGCTTCCTCGCCGCCCGCGACGGCATGGACGCCGAGCTGATCGAGCCCGAGCTGGGCCGTCGTGTCCCCGCCCGTGAGCTGCTCGCCGACCTGGTCGCGGTCTGCCGCCCGCACGCCCAGGCGCTCGGCTGCGCCGCCGAGCTAGAGGCGGCGATCGGCCTCGGCGCCCAGACCGGCGCCCGCTGGCAGCTCGAGCAGGCACGGACCCTGGCCTCGCTGCCGCGCCTGGTCGAAGGGCTCGCCGACGACTTCCTCGCCGGGACCTAGAGCGTCCTAGACGCGCAGCGGTGGCGGGTAGCGCGGCTCGAGCTCCCGCACCGCAAAGGGCAGCGGCTCGGTGCTGCGCTCGTACTCGTCAAGCTGGCCGGGACCGAGGGCCTTGAAGGCGCGCTCGATCCGCTCCACGTACTGGCGGCTGGCGTAGATCTCGCCACCGTCGGCGCCGGCCCGGACGCGCTGCCGAGCCGCCTCGGTGCCGCGGTAGACGAAGACTGTGTGGGCAATCGCAGGGTCAAAGCCAGCCGAAGCATCGATCCGCTCGTAATTGATCTCGCGAGCGTCGAGCTCACGCAGGCGCGCCGCGTCGACCGGGATCGCCAGGCCGTTAACGGCCTCGCCGGGTGCCTTCTCGATGTCCAGATAAGCAACCGCGAGTCGCGGCTTGAGGCCGCTCCCAGGGTCGACGAAGTGCTTCTCGTCCTCGCTCGCCTCCCAGTTGTTCATCGCCACCCCCCAGCGGCGACGGAAGCCGCGCAGCCGACCGGGTACGGCCGGGAAGAGGCGCCCGCCGACGCTGAGCGGTTGGGTCAGCTCGGCCAGCGAGCCGTAGCCGAAGACGTAGTCGATCCGCTCGCTCTCCTCGGCCGGGGCCGGCACGCCTCAGCCCTCGCGCGGCGGCAGCACGAACTGGGTGACGATCAGGTTGGCAGCCAGCTTCGAGACGCCATCGCGGATGCGGTCGATCCTGACCTCGATCACGACCGTGGTGCGGCCGGCGTGCAGCGGGCTGGCCACGGCGACGATCTCGTCACCGAGCAGGCCGGAGCCGAAGACGTTCAGCTTCAGCTCGATCGTCGTGAAGTCATGCAACGGCGGGATGCTGCGGAAGGTTGCCCAGGCGGCGACGGTGTCGCCGATCGCGGTCCAGGCCCCGCCGTGGACGAAGCCACCGGGGTGCAGGTGGCGCCGGTCGACGACGATGCGGCCGCGGGCGTGGGTGTCCTCGATCTCGAGCGGTTCGATGCCGAGGTCGCCGGGGAAGCTGCCGCGCAGGAAGCTGCGGGCGTCGTCGGGGGTGACCTGGGAAAGGTCAGCACCGGTCCGCTCGATCTCCATCAGGGCGCCCCGACCTCGACTAGCTCTGGGACGCTGCCGTCGAGCGCGTAAGCGCCCGGATCCAGCCTCGCGGTGCGCCGCCGGTACTGGCTCCACAACCACGGCCACTGGCTTGGGTCGTTGCCGTTGGCATCGACGTACCAACTGGTGCAGCCGCTGTGCCAGACCGTCTCGGCGAGCGCCTCGCGGAGTTCGCGGTCGAAGGCTGCCGCGGCCTCGGGCCGCACCTCGATGCGGTCGGCGTCGGCGCGGTCGAGCTCGCGGAGGGCGGCAAGCAGGTGACCGATCCCGGCCTCCAGGGTGTAGATCACCGAGCCGCTGCCGCCGTTGGTGTTCGGCCCGTAGAGCAGGAACATGTTCGGGAAACCCGGAACGCTCGAACCGAGGTAGGCGCGCGGCACCTCGGCCCACTCCTCGGTGAGGCTGCGACCGCCAGCACCGACGATCTCCATCGGTGCGACGAAGTCGTGGCTGGCGAAGCCGGTGGCAAGGACGATTAGGTCAGCTGGCCGCTCGATCCCGCTCGCGTCGCGGATGCCATTCGCGGTGACCGTCTCGATCCGCTCGGAGACTAGCTCGACGTTGGGCTCGGTCAGGGTTGGATACCACTCGTCGGTCAGCATGATCCGCTTGCAGCCGAATTCGTCGGCCGGAGTCACGCGGCGGCGCAGCTCCGGGTCCTTGATCGCAGCGTGGATCTGCAGGCGGCCGAGCTGCTGGAAGGCCTTCAGCAGCGGCCCGCGACGGGTCAGCGCCAGCGCCGCCAGCTCGTGGAAGGTGAAGTTGGCGGCGCGGTCGAGGCGGCGCAGGCGCGGTCGCGAGAGCAGGCGCTTAACCCCCTCGGGGTAGGCGAAGTCACTCTTCGGCAGCGTCCAGCCGGCCGAGCGCTGGTAGATGTCGACCTGGGCGACCTGCGGCTGGATTGCCGGCACGACCTGGATCGCGCTGCAGCCGGTGCCGATCACCGCCACCCGCTTGCCGGTCAGCTCGACGCCGTGGTCCCAGTCGGCGGTGTGGAAGACGGGGCCGTCGAAGTCGGCCAGGCCGACGATCGGCGGCGTCTGGGGGACCGAAAGCTGGCCGCAGGCGGTGACGAGAATTTCGGCTTCGTGTCGGCCAGCGCTGGTCTCCAACCGCCAGCGTCGGCTGCCCTCACCCCACTCGGCGCTGGTCACCTCGGTGCCAGTGCGGATCTTCCCGTCCACCCCGAAGCGACGGGCGACACCCTCGATGTACGCCTGGATCTCCTCCTGGGGCGCAAAGCGGCGCGACCAGCGGTTGGGCGCGAAGGAGAACTCGTAGAGGTGCGAGGGAACGTCGCAGGCGGCGCCCGGGTAGGTGTTGCGCTGCCAGACGCCGCCGACACGATCGGCCTTCTCGAAGACGGTTACGTCCTCGTAGCCCTCACGACGCAGCAGCGCAGCGGTGCCGACACCGCCGAACCCGCCGCCGACGACGGCGACGCTAGGAGACACCGAACCCCTCCATACCGTGGTCACCGAACGGCTCATCGCGCTCGCGGACGGCCTCGCGGAAACCAGACTCGGCGGCGCGGCGCACGAAGCCGTGACCCTCCTCGGTGTGGCGGGCGACGCCATCGAAGAAGGTCCCGAGAGCCTGCGCTTGCTGCAGACCTTGTGAGTGCACCGTCTGGTTGACCAACAGCTTCATCATCACAAGCTGGTTGATCGGCAGCCGCGCCACCCGCTCCAGCAGTCGCTCAAAGCGCTCGTCGAGCTGCTCCGCCGGCGCCGCCTCGGTCGCCAGCCCCCACTCCGCCGCCTCGGCCCCAGTCAGCGAGTCGCCAGTCAGCAGCAACCGCTTGGCCCGCATCGGCCCCAGCCGCAGCGCCCACATCGCCGTCGTCGGCGAGCCCCAGACGCGCGCCGGCGGGTAACCGATCTTGGCGTCCTCGGCGATCACCAGTAGGTCCGAGCAGAGCGCCATGTCGGTACCGCCGGCAACACAGAACCCGTGCACCTTGCATAGCACCGGCTTCTCCGAGTTGAACAGGCTCATGAAGCCACGCACGTTGCGACTCATGAACTGGAAGTCCGTGACCGGATCCCAGTTCGTCTCCGGCACATGGTTGGCCCCGATCACCGCCGGATCGAGCGGCGACCCCGCCGGCACCTCCCCCCCACCGAGCCCACTCATGTCCCCCTCGGCCGAGGCCACCAGGTCGTACCCCCCACAGAACCCGGAGCCATTGCCCGCCAACGCAATCGCGTGCACCGCCGGATCGAGATTCGCCTCCTCCACGCACTGCGCCAACTCGACCGGCATCCGCGGCGTGATCCCATTGCCACGCTCCGGCCGGTTCAACGTCACACGAGCAACTCGACCGCTGGTCTCATACGTGAGCGTCTCCACGATCGGACCTTAGAGCCTGTCCCGGTAGGGGTGGAGCGTCTTGTACTTTTTCGCCGCCGCGCCCCTCGGACCGGCGCCCGGCGACACGCGAAAAAGTTAAGCGAAACCCCTACCGGGACAGGCTCTCCCCTCAGACCCGTTCGACGATCATCGCCTTGCCTTGGCCTCCTGCCACGCACATCGTCTCGAGGCCCACCTGGTGATCATCCGTCTCCATCACGTTGAGCAGGGTGCCCATGATCCGAGCGCCGGTCATCCCGAAGGGGTGGCCGAGGGCGATCGCGCCGCCGTGGGTGTTGAGCTTCTCTTCGGCGATGCCACATTCGCTCATGATCGGGATCACCTGGGCCGCGAAGGCCTCGTTGAGCTCGACCGCGTTGATGTCGTCGATCGTCATCCCGGCGCGGTCGAGGACCTTCTTGATCGCGCCAATCGGGGCCACGCCCATCAACTCGGGCTCGTTGCCGTAGGTGGCGGCGGTGACGATGCGGGCGCGCGGGGTTAGACCCAGCTCCTTGGCCTTGGTGTCGCTCATCAGCAGCACCGCAGCGGCACCGTCGTTGAGCGGGCAGGAGTTGCCGGCGGTGACGCCGCCGCCGCCGAAGGCCTCCGGCAGTTCGGAGAGCTTCTCCAGCGTCGAGGAAGCGCGCGGGCCGTCATCCTTGCTGACCACGGTGCCGTCGGCGAGCGTGACCGGGACGATTTCGCGGTCGAAGAAGCCGTCTTCCTGGGACTTCACGGCCAATTCCTGCGAGCGCTGCGCGAACTTGTCCATGTCGGCGCGGCTGACCTCGTATTTCTTGGCGACGTTGACCGCGGTCAGGCCCATGTCGATATAGGCGTTGGGCTGGCCGTTCTCGCCGATCAGGTTCGGGTTGCGGTCGTCGGCTCCGGCTGGCTCGGTGCGCTCGTTGAAGCGGCTGACCCACTCGACCCCGACGGCGAGGTAGGCGTCGCCCTCGCCGGCCTTGATCGCGTTGCCGGCGTGGCGGATCGCGTCGAGGCTGGAGGAGCAGTAGCGAGAGACGGTGACCCCGTTGACCTCCTGCGGCAGCTTCTCGGAGAGCAGCGAGATGATCCGACCGATGTTGAAGGCCTCGAGGCCCTGCGGCATGCCGACGCCGCAGAAGACGTCCTCGATCAGAGCCGGGTCAACACCCGGGTTACGCTCGAGCAGCTGGTCGACCACGAAGGCGCCCATCTCCTCGGGGCGCAGCTGGGCCAGCGAGCCCTTGAAGGCACGGCCAATCGGCGTGCGGATGGTGTCGACGATTACTGCCTCGGGCATGCTGGTCCTCTCCTTATATGACTGAGTGATGCTGAAAGTGCCGGGGCAGAGTAGTTGACTGGCCAGTCAACTGTTTTGTGCGGTTCGTCACATTGTTGCCTGGTCTCGTCCCCGACCTCCGTTACATTCGGCTCAATCCACCTCGCGTTGATTCGCGAGCCGTGCCGCGAAGCGGCAGCGAAAGGAGGGCCCAACATGCCGGAGGGCTACTGCGTCAAAGAGCGCAAGAAGGTCGAGATCAAAGACGCCAAACAGGTGACCATGAAGAACGGTCGCCCGGCGATCCAGGGCGTCTGCCCCGATTGCGGGACCAAAATCTTCAAGATCGGGAAACTCTAGGCAGGGCCCAGGAGCTTGAACCCGGACTGCCTCCGTCCCGTAGACCGAGGCGGATGCAGTCCGGGGCACTAACACGCGAGCGCGACGTCCGCGAGGCCTACGCCGCCCACTCGGGCGAGCTGTTTGGCTTCGCGGTGCGCTCGCTCGGCGACCGCGGTCTCGCCGAAGAGGCGGTGCAGGAGACCTTCCTGCGCGCCTGGCGGGCCGGTGACCGCTTCGATCCCCAGATCGGCTCGCTGCGGACCTGGCTGTTCGCGATTCTCCGCAACGTCGTCATCGACCTCGGCCGCGCTCGCGCCGCCCGCCCGGGGGTCGCCGAGGGCGGCATCGAGCCGGCGGTCGAACCGCTCGAGGAGGCGCTGCTCTCCTGGCAGGTCGAGGAGGCAATGCGGCGAATCGGCGAGGACCATCGCCGGGTGCTGGTCGAGACCCACTACCGCGGTCGTCCCTACGCCGAGGTCGCCGAAGAGCTCGGCGTCCCCGAGGGCACCGTCAAGAGCCGCGTTTACTACGGCCTGCGAGCACTACGCATCGCTTTGGAGGAGATGGGCTATGAAGGCTGAGCGACCGGAGTGCCGCGACTGGCGCCTCTCGCTGGGCGCCTACGCGCTCGGCCGCCTCGACGCCGACCAGCGGGCGGCGCTGGAAGCACACCTCGACGGCTGCCCGCAGTGCCGCGCCGAGGCCGAATCGCTGGACACGGTGGCGCAACTGCTGCCGCTGGCCGACCCGGCCCGCTTCGACCACCCGGCCCCGAAGCCGGCGGCCGACCTCGGTGAGCGGATCGCGGCGACGATCGGCGCCGAACGGCGCGCCGGCAAGCGCCGCCGCCAGCGCCGCCGCTTCGCATTCGGCTTCGCGACTGCCGCTGCGACCGCGGCCGCCGTGCTCGCGATCGTCCTCCTGCCCGGGGGAGATCAGGGCGAGCCGGCCCAGCACATCTCCTTCCACTCGACGCCGGCGGACATCCACATCTGGGCCACTCTGGAGCCACACGCCTACGGCACCGAGATCCATATGTACGTGAAGGGCGTCCGCTCGGGGACGCTCTGCCAGGTCTTTCTGCGCGGCCCGCACGGCGAACGCGTCTCCGCTGGGACCTTCCGCTACCGCTGGGGCGACGACTCCGACGCGGTGCTCAGCGCAGCTTTGGATCTCTCCCGCACCCGGGCGCTTGGGGTGCGCGCCGGCAACCGCACGTTCATTGCGCCGGTCGACTCCAAAGGAGCGACGGCGCTCGTCAAGGAAGAGCAGGAGGAAGCGACGTGAACATGACCAGGACCAGGACCACCTATGGATTCGCACTGTTGGCGCTGATCGCGGCCCTGGCCGTGGCCGGTTGCGGCAGTAGCAGCGACAACAGCGGCAGCACCAGCGCCGAAACCAGCAACAGCTCCGGCAGCGCCTACGGCTCCAGCAGCCAAAGCGAGAGCAGCGAGGTCAAGTCGCCGCCCGGGGCCGAAACCGGCGTCGCGGTCCTGACCGTTGCCAACGCCAAGGGCGCTGGGCCGGTGCTGGTCGACGCCAAGGGCTTCACCGTCTACGACTTCCACAAAGACAAGGGCACCACGTCCTCCTGCTACGGCGCCTGCGCCCAGGGCTGGCCACCGGTGCTGAGCGAAGGCAACCCGACCGCCGGCGAAGGGGCGATGGCCTCGAAACTGGGGACGACGGAACGCAAAGACGGGACGACGCAGGTCACCTACGCAGGCCACCCGCTCTACACGTTCGTCGAGGACAAAAAGCCCGGTGAAGCAAACGGCAACGACGTCTCCGCCTTTGGGGCGCAGTGGTACGCCCTCAAGAGCAGCGGCGAGGAGGCCGGCGACTAGCCGTCGCTGGCCGGAGCTCCGCCGCGCTTGCGGTAGGAGATCATCGGCGGGGTGAGCGCTCGGATCTCGGCCAGCAGCCGGGCCGAGAGCTCCCCCGCTTCCTCGTTGGGGCGCGGCTGGCCGCCGGCGGGGTCGAAGAAGCGGACGCGCAGCCGGGGGCGGCGCGGGAAGCCGGTTAGGTCGGCGGTGCCCTCGATCGCGACCAGGGTGACGTGGGCCTCGGGCACCTCCAGCGCCAGCCGGCCGATGCCGCTGCGCGCCCGCAGCACCTTGCCGCGCGAGCGGGTGCCCTCGGGGAAGACGCCGATGCAGGAGCCACCGCGCAGCTCCTCAATCGCCCGCGCCAACGCCTCCTTATCGCCCTTGCCGCGCTCGATCGGGATCTGGCCCATCCCGTTGAGAATCGGGGTGAGACCACGCACGTCCCAGAGTTCAGCTTTGGCGAGGGCGCGGATCTGGCGGCGCTTCCGAGCGGAGATCCCGACCATGATCGGGTCCCAGTGGCTGTCGTGGTTGCCAACGACGAGCAGCGGCCCGCTCTCCGGCAGCGCCTCGACCCCCTCCACCTGCAGGTGCCCCCACCAGGCGACCGGCCGGTTGATGGCCATCGCGGTGCGGTAGGTGCGGCTCGGGCGTTCGGGCATCGGGCGTGAGTTCTATGCGATTCGACGCCGCGCGGCTCAGTCGCGGGCCGAGCCGGCGCGCTGGAGGATCTCGCGCAGGGCGCGTTGGTCCTCGGCAGCGAGGCCCCGCATCCATTCGGGCGGGACCTCGACCGCCTTCATTAGCCGGGTGCGCAAGCGGCGGCCCTCGGCGGTGAGGGCGATCAGCTTGACGCGACGATCGTGGGGCGCCGGCTGTCGCTCCACCAAACCGCGCTCTTCGAGGCCATCGACGATCCCGGTGACGTTGGAGTTGTCGCAATGGAGGTAGGTGGCGATCTCCCCCATCGCCCGCGGCTGGTCGAGCATCCGCAGGGCGCCGAAGGCAGCCGGGCGCAGGTCGTGTTCGCGGCCAACGTGGAGGAACGGCGGCGGGTAGACGAGCGGGGCGAGCAGGCGCCAGGCCTCGCGGGCAGTCTCGGTCACCTCTCCCCTTTGTGGCTTCGCTGCCGTCGTCTTGCTCATCGCGATTCATTCTAACCAGAACCTTTGATAACCTCAACTATCGAGTTTGACCACTGACTCTGGAGGGACGATGGCGGCGAGCGACGAGCAGCGCACCGGGATCGAGGTTGAAGCGCTCGTGCGCGAGTTCAAGAAGGGGCCGCGGGCGGTCGACGGGATCGAACTGCGCGTCTCGCCGGGCGAGATCTACGGCTTCCTCGGCCCCAACGGTGCCGGCAAGTCGACGACGGTGCTGATGCTGACCACCCTGCTGCCCCCCACCGAAGGTACGGCGCGGGTCGCCGGCCACGACATCGTCAGCGAAGGCCCGCAGGTACGCGCCTCGATCGGGGCGGCCCTGCAGGAGGCGGCGCTCGATCCGCTGCTGACCGGCCGCGAGCACATGCGCCTGCAGACCTCGCTGCACGGGATCCCCAAGGGCGAGCGTGAGCGGCGCGGCGACGAGCTGTTGGAGCGGGTCGGCCTCTCGCAGGCGGCGGGACGCAAGGTCGGCGGCTACTCGGGCGGGATGAAACGGCGCCTCGACCTCGCCCTGGCGCTCGCCCACCGGCCGCGCATCCTCTTCCTAGACGAGCCGACTACCGGCCTCGACATCCAGAGCCGCACGGCGCTCTGGGAGGAGGTTGCCCGGCTCGCCGCCGAGGACGGCGTCACCGTCTTCCTCACCACCCAGTACCTGGAGGAGGCGGACACGCTCGCCGACCGGGTCGGGATCATCGACCACGGCAAGATCGTCGCCGAGGGCACGCCGACGGCGCTGAAGTCAGAGATCGGGCGGCCGACGGTGGAAGCGGTGCCGCGCGAGGGCGGCGACCGCGAGCGCCTGCTCGCCGTTCTCGGCCGTTTCGGTTCC
>Ga0105242_10000361_pt1 | contig 36302 bp, 21 predicted proteins | sample KBSM24metaG_FD_81521 | JGI IMG/M metagenome (GOLD analysis project Ga0105242, IMG submission 81521) | Miscanthus rhizosphere microbial communities from Kellogg Biological Station, Michigan, USA - KBS M2-4 metaG | ecosystem: Host-associated > Plants > Roots > Rhizosphere > Soil | place...
CCGGGCTGCGTCAAAGCCTGCGGCGGCGACTGCCTGACTACATGGTGCCGGGACAGTTCGTGGTGCTCGACAAACTACCACTGAACCATAACGGCAAGGTCGACCGCAGCCGCCTCCCTGCGCCGCCGCCAAAAACCTCTACGCCCGGCTTTGATGCTCCCCGCACCGAATTGGAGCAACGACTGGCCGCCATCTGGGCAGACGTCCTCGGCGTTGACAACGTCGCCCGCTCTGACAACTTCTTTGAACTCGGTGGCGATTCAATCATTAGTATTCAGATCATTGCTCGCGCTCGCAAAGAAGGTATGCAGCTGAGTGTCAGCGATCTGTTTGCGCATCAAACCGTGGCCGACCTCGCACCACACGTGCGTGCGCTCAAAGAAGTCGTACCCGCACCCGCCGAAGCCGGCAGCCCCGTGCCGTTGACTCCCATTCAAGAGTGGTTTTTTTCCTGCGCCATCGACGAGCCCTGGCATTTCAACCAGTCAGTGCTGCTGCGGCCCCGACAGCCATTGAACATTCCGGAGTTGCGGGATGCGTTGCTGGCCTTGCGGGAGCAGCATGCGGCGTTGCGTCTGCGCTATCGGCAAACTGCTACTGGTTGGGTGCAAACCTATGCCGAGGATGACGACGCGCTCCCGTTACATTACGAAGATCTCAGCGACCAACCCCTTGCTGAACAGTTGGGCGCGTTGCAGGCGCGTGCCACTGCCTGGCAGCGCAGCTTAAACCTGAGCGAAGGTCCTCTGTCTCGGGTGGTCCTCTTCAAACTCAGCGATGGCCAGCGACTATTGTGGTGCATTCACCATCTGGTCGTGGATGGGGTTTCCTGGCGCATCCTGCTGGAGGATTTGCAAACGGCTCTGGCAACTGCGCAACGGGGAGAGCGGCCTCAGTTACCGCTACCCACTGCCCCTTTTAGCGACTGGGCCAATTTCTTACAGGCATATGGAGAGAGCGAACAGCTGACCCAGGATGCAGTTTATTGGGAGAAGTTAGCCGAACCGCCACCGCTTCCAATAGATTTTCAGGAAGGCAAAGCAGACCTCGCCAGTACTGCTCACGTTGGTGTCCGTCTGAACAAGGCCGAGACGCGCGCACTCTTGGAGGATTCGCATGAGGCTTACAATCTGCGGATCAACGATCTTCTGTTGACGGCGCTGGCGCTGGCGTTGGCCCGCTGGACGGGAAATCGCGATTGTGTGCTGGCGCTTGAGGGTCACGGCCGTGTCGAACGCGCCGGCGCGCCGGATATATCGCGCACAGTCGGATGGTTTACGACGATTTATCCGGTCCGACTCTCCCTGGCAGTGACGGATGATCTGGGCGCATGCCTAAAGGCGATTAAGCAGCAGCTGCGCACTATTCCGGCCGAAGGTTTGAGTTATGGAGTGCTCCGATACATGAAGGGCTCCCCGGAACCCCGTTCTTTCGAGCCGCCGATTGCTTTTAATTATCTCGGCCAGTTTGATCAGGTCGTTCGTCATGGTCCGTTCGAGTTCGCAGAAGAAGCGGGCGGAGAACGCACCACCCAACTTGGTCGAAGACCCCGACTGATTGACGTTGACGCCCTGGTCCACAAGGGTGAATTGCAGGTGAGCTGGGGTTACAGCGTCAACCAGTATCGTACGGCGACGATTCAGAAACTGGCGGATGATTTCGTGGCCGCATTGCGTGCGCTGATCACCCATTGCCAAATGCCGTCCAGCGCCGGTTATACGCCTAGTGATTTTCCGCTGGCAGGTCTGACCCAGGAGCAGCTTGATGTTCTAACCACGCGGCATGGACGCAACCTTGCTGCGGCCTATCCGCTCAGTCCAATGCAGCAGGGCATGCTCTTTCACAGTCTCTACGAAGGTACGAACGGAGGCGGGACCTACTTTGAGCAACTGTATTGCCGTATAGAGGGTCCCCTCAACACCGTGCGGTTCCGCGAAGCATGGTTAGCCCTGGTTCAGCGCCATCCGATTCTGCGCACGGCCTTCCAGCCGGACGAGCACCCGCCGCGCCAACTCATCTACAAAGATGTCACGCTGCCCTGGGTGGAAATTGATTGGCGTCAACTGGACGAGCAACAGCAACGGCAGAACCTGGACAGCCTCCTGGCCGCCGAGCGGCAACGCGGATTCGATCTGTCCAGCTCACCGCTGATGCGCTGCTATTTAGCACAGACGGGTGAGCAGACCTATCAATTCATCTGGTGCTTTCACCATCTGTTGCTGGACGGCTGGAGCCTGCCGCTCCTATTCGATGACCTCTTCAGTTTGATGGCAGAGCCGACGGCCGACTTGCCCGCGCGACGGCCCTATCAGGACTACATAGAATGGCTAACGCGACAGGACGGAGAAGCCGCCGCCAGGTACTGGCGAGACTGTCTGGCGGGACTTAATGCCCCCACTCCGCTGCCGGCGGCGCGAACAGTGGCCCGCGGGAATTCCGCCGGAGTTTATGCTGAGGCGACATTCGCCCTCGACGAAACCGCGAGCGAACTTGTCCTGGACTTTGCTGCCGCTCAGCATGTCACCACCAGCACTTTGTTACAGACTACCTGGGCCCTCTTGCTGCAACGCTATTCCGGCGAGCCGGATGTCGTCTTCGGCATAACTGTCTCAGGGCGCGACATCGATCTTCCCGGCATAGACCACATGCTGGGGTTATTCATCAACACGGTGCCGCTGCGCGTGCGGATTACTGACGAACCGTTGTGGGAGTTGCTGCAGGCCACGCAGAGCGCGCATCAGGGCAATATGCAATTTAGCTACATGTCGCTCAACGAGATTCAGCGTTGCAGCGGGTTGCCCAACGGCACACCTCTGTTCGGAACGATCCTGGTGTTTGAGAATTACCCGATGGAGACCAGCATGTCGCGTGACGAGCAGGGCGGAGTGCGCTTCGTAAACATCAAGGCTGTGGATCACACCAGCTATCCATTGACAGTCGTCGCGGCCGCGGACCAAACCTTACGGTTTCGGATCAGCTATGACACCAATCACTTCGAACGCGCCAGCATTGAGCGTTTGTTTGGGCACTTACGGAACCTTTTGCTGAGTATCGCCACCTCAGACGCAAAGTGCCGGCCCCACGATCTGCAGATACTGGATAATGAAGAACAAGCGCAGCTGATCGCCTGGAGCAGAGCGACAGAGCCGTCGTCCGAACCACGAACTTTGGTCGAAATGTTTGCGGCTCAAGTGGGCCGCGATCCGGAGCAGGTCGCAGTCACCTGTGGTGGTGAACAGATCACCTACCGGCAGCTGAATGCGCGCGCCGAGCAGCTTGCCGCACGATTGCGCCGGCAGGGGGCGGCCCCGGATCTGCTAATCGGATTGTTCGTGTCACGCTCGATCGACCTGGTAGTCGGCATCCTCGGGATCCTGAAGTCTGGGGCGGCCTATATACCGCTTGATCCGGATCTGCCATCGTCACGCCTGGCCTTCATGTTGGAAGACGCACGCGCAATCGCCCTGGTAACCGAGCGATCGTTGGCCGACAGATTTTCTGCAGTTGGGATACCCCGCCTCTATCTTGACGAGCTTCAAGAAAGTGACGCTGTCGGGCCTGAGGTGGATACCGATCCTTCCGCCGCAGTTCAGCCACAACATCTGGCTTATGTGATGTACACGTCGGGCTCGACCGGCTTACCAAAAGGAGTAATGGTGACGCATGCGAACGTCACGCGACTCTTTGCCGTGACGCGGCCGGAATTCCATTTCTCAGCTGACGACGTATGGAGCCTGTTCCATTCCTTCGCGTTTGATTTTTCGGTATGGGAATTGTGGGGTGCGTTGCTGTTCGGAGGCCGCCTGGTAATCGTGCCTTATCACATCAGCCGGGACCCTGCCGCCTTTTATGACCTTTTGGAAAATGAACGCGTGACGATTCTCAGCCAGACGCCCTCCGTATTCCGGCAGTTGATCCTGATCGCCGAGCAGAGGCGCGGGCCGTTGGCTTTGAGACTGGTAATCTTCGGTGGCGAAGCGCTGGATCTGCCGACGTTGAAACCATGGTTCGATCTTTATGGCGATCAGGAACCCCGTCTGATCAATATGTACGGCATAACCGAAACCACGGTGCACGTAACGTGGCGCCCGCTGCGGAACTCTGATTGCCAGAACACCGCGAGTTTGATTGGACGGCCGCTTCCGGACCTCGATGTGTATTTGCTGGATGAACGAGGTCAACCGGCGCCGGTCGATGTCGCCGGTGAAATCTACGTTGGGGGAGCGGGGCTGGCCCGAGGATACTTGAATCGACCGTCATTGACCGAGGAACGCTTTGTCGAAGCGACCATTTTCGGCCGCCGACAACGGCTGTACCGGAGCGGTGACCTGGCGCGCCGGCGGCCCGACGGCGATCTGGAATACCTCGGCCGCGTCGATGATCAGATCAAACTCCGGGGATTTCGGATCGAGCTCGGCGAGATCGAAGCCACCCTCTGTCACCATTCCGAAGTGCTCGAAGCCGTCGTCCTGCCTCATGGTGTTGGCCCGCAACAGACTCTAATTGCCTATGTGGTCGCGAGGACTGCGACTTTGCCGGCAGCCGAACTGCGCGACTGGCTGGCATCGCGACTGCCGGAGTACATGGTGCCGGCTTACTTTGTGAGCCTGGACCGCCTGCCTCTGACGGGCAATGGCAAAGTGGACCGCCGCGTGCTGCCGGAACCGACCACCGCGAACCTGACTCGAAAAACCCACTTCGTCGCTCCGCGCGACGAAGGCGAGCGACGGATCGCAGTCATTTGGCAGGAAGTACTGGGGATCGACAGCATCGGTATCGAGCACAACTTCTTCGAGCTGGGCGGGCACAGTCTCACCGCTATGCAAGTCGTGTCTCGTATCTACCAGAGACATGGGGTTAAGGTGCCGCTACAGAAGCTGTTCGAACATCCCACCATCGAGGCCCTGGCCTCGTTGATCGGAGTGAGCACTGAAGCGCCAGATACCAACATCTCACCGGCGCCTCAGGCGGCGGATTATCCTCTCTCTCATGCACAGCAGCGGCTGTGGCTGGACCATCAGGTGACGGGAGCATCGAATTACAATATGCCTGAGGCTTTCTTCTTTGAGAACAGTCTTAATATTGAGGCGCTGAAGCAGACACTGGCCACCTTGTCGGACCGGCACGAGATTCTACGCACAGCCTTCGTGGAAATTAATGGCGAACCGCGCCAACGTATTCTGCCGCAACTTGAATTTGGGGTGAGGGAAGTAGACCTTACAGCTTCGGCCCGGTGCGAACAAGAGACACAGGAAATCATCGATCGGGAGGCAAACGATCCATTCGATCTCGCCAATCCTCCTCTGATCCGAGTGACCGTAATCCGCCAGTCGGCCCGCGAAAATGTGCTGGTTATAGTGATGCACCATATCATCGGGGACGGCTGGTCACGCAACGTGCTTCATCGCGAACTGTCGGCGCTCTACGGCGCTTATTGTCTGGGCCAGCCGAATCCGCTGAACCCACTTCGCATCCAGTATAAGGACTACGCGGTTTGGGAAAGTGTCAAAGGATTCGAAAAGGAAGAATGCTACTGGTTGGACAAGCTGAAAGATGCGCCAACCCGCCTTAGCCTGCCTCATGATCGCCATTCACTCGCGGCAGGGCGCTTTAGTGGACAACGGCACGTTCTGGTTCTCGATCCGTTGGTGACTCAAAGTCTGCGTGAACTCGCAGTCAGCCGCAATACGTCGCCGTCTAACGTCGTGCTGGCTTTGTTCAGCCTGCTGTTATTCAGGATCAGCGGCCAGGATGATTTTTGTGTTAGTGCGGTCATGGCCAATCGTACCCAACCCGATTTGGAGACAATGCTGGGTTGCTTCGTTAACATCCTGCCGATCCGCGTACGGCTGTCCGCGGATATGGAATTCGATCAGTTGCTCGATCAGGTCACGTCAAGCACGCAGGAGGCGCTCGAACATCAGCAATACCCGTTCGATGTTCTGGTTCGCCGGATCGACCGTTCAGGGGGATCCGTTGTTCGGCCGTTCCTCAACGTGATCTATGCCTACCAGAGCGCCGCGAATGTGTACGTGGATGTGGGCGACGGGCTCCCGCGGGCGAAACCTGCGGGAATTCAATCCATCGACTTTTCGTTTGATTTCGCTAAGGCTGAACTCTGTTTGAACGTATTCGACTACGGTCCTCAGGGTCTCGGTCTTACGCTTGAATACGATAGTGAGTTTTTCACTCCGGCAACCATGAAGAAATACCTCGGCACATTGGAACGGTTCGCGAGATCCATTGCCGTCTGATCTCAATTGAGGAGATAAGTGTGAAACTATCCGAATTCCTTCTGGCGGCAGAGTCGACAGAGCCGGTTACCAATGCAGCCCAGTTTGGGCAGTTTGATCAAACGCGTACCGCCTATCCCAGCGACCAGACCGTCCCACGCTTGTTCTTCGAGCGAGCGACGGAAACTCCGGAGGCCATCGCAGTCGTCTGTGGCAAAGAGCAGCTTACCTATCAGGAGTTGAATGAGCGGTCTAACCAGTTGGCCCGCTTCCTGGTGACTCGAGACCTGCAACCGGAAAACGCGGTTGCGATTCTTTTGGGCCGTTCGCCAGAGATGATTGTGGCCACGCTCGGTGTGATCAAAGCCGGCGGCGCCTACCTGCCCCTCAGCCCGGACCTTCCCGTCGATCGGCTGCGTGACGTTCTTTGCGACAGCGGGGCGCCGGTTCTGATCACTGATCGGAATCAACTCGCCAGCTGCCGTCAACTAAAGTCTGATTGTCCCGGCTTGAAGACCATTCTGATCCTGGGAGACGCCGCCGGTATCCCGGTAACGAATCAGCCTGGCGAGTTTGACGCTGCCGCGCTCTCTGCGTTTCCTCACGACCAACAGTTCGACCGCAGCCAGCCGGGTATGCTGGCCTATGTGATCTACACATCCGGGACTACAGGTGAGCCTAAGGGAGTAATGGTCGAGCACCAATCCATTCTGCGCCTGGTGCTTAGTACGAACTACATACAACTGGATGCCTCGGACCGAATCCTCCAGACAGGAGAACTCTCCTTCGACGCTTCGACCTTCGAGATCTGGGGCGCGCTCTTAAACGGGGGGCGTCTATACCTGGCGCCGCGCGAGGCGCTGCTAAGTGCGTTCGACCTGGCTCAGATAGTGAAGGAGCATCGGATCACGGTGATGTTCCTCACGACGGGACTGTTCAATGCGCTCGCTTCGGTCGACTCCGGGATTTTCGACAGCCTGAAAACCGTCCTGGTTGGCGGCGAGAGGGCCTCTACATATCACGTCAATCGCGTGCGACGCGACCACCCCGGTCTTGTGCTCATAAATGTTTACGGTCCCACCGAAAACACCACGTTCACCACCAGCTTCGAGATCCGAGAGGAGTTCGCGACTGATGTTCCGATCGGGCGCCCCATCGCCAACACAAGCGTTTACATCCTTGATGAGCGCCTGGAGCCGGTTCCAACCGGGATGCAGGGTGAACTTTATGCCGGCGGTGACGGGCTTGCCCGTGGCTACCTCAACGATCCGATGCTAACGTCAGCGAGGTTCATTCCGAACCCCTTCGAGCCGGGACAACGTCTTTACCGGACAGGCGATCTGGCCCGCTGGAGCGTTGATCGGAACCTTGAGTTCCTCGGGCGGATCGATGAACAGATCAAGATCCGCGGCTACCGGATCGAGCCCGGTGAAATTGAAGCCCGGTTGCGCCAGCACAAACATTTGAAAGAGGCACTGGTCATGCCACGGGCCGAGAAAGATGGAGAGCGCCAGCTGGTCGCTTACTACATCGCGGACGGACCATTGGATAAAGATGAACTCCGCTTTTACTTGCGCCAAAAACTGCCGGAGTACATGGTCCCTTCGGCGCTGGTTCAATTGGAGAAATTCCCCCTCACCGGCAATGGCAAGATCGACCGGACAGCGTTGCTGAAGATCGAGCCTACTCGACGCGGGATTGACCGAAATAACGGTCGACCACTGAGCGCAACAGAAACTGAGCTCATGGCCAACTGGCGAGAAGTTCTCTGCCAATCCGAAATTGGAATTGACGATAATTTCTTCGAGCTTGGCGGCCATAGCCTGCGGGCAGTCAAGTTGATGTACCTCATTCACCAAAAACTCGGGGTGCTGTTGCCGTTCACCGTGATCTTCGAAGCTTCAACTGTGAGTGCGCTCGCCGCCAGAGTACTCGACGCGGTGCGGTTCGGTCATCAGAGCATCGATCAGCCGATGGTGGCCTTGAACCAGGGCAGCGGCAGTTTAACCTTGTTCGCGTTTCCACCCGGCACCGGTGACGCTTTGGGGTATGGTGAACTTGCCACGCGTCTCGACCCACTTCGGTTCTTTGCTTTCAACTTTATCGAAGCCGAAAGCCGCATTGCCGAGTATGCGGATATGATCATGAAGGTCGACGGGACCGGCCCTTATGTGCTATTCGGCTATTCGGGTGGCGGTAACCTGGCTTTCCGTACAGCCGTTGAACTCGAGCACCGCGGCAAGCGGGTCAAAGCGGTTGTGATGCTGGACTCGTCGCGATTCCTCGATGCTTTCCGCTTTCCGATCGAGGAGGCACAGCGGCTGGCATCAGAGTTCGTCGGGGACGAGGGCGTGCAAGCCTACGTCGACAATCCGGTGCTTAAGGACAAGGTCATACGCATGATCGAACGGTACTATGACACCCTGGCAAGCAAGCCTGATGAAGGACTCATTGAGGCGAATGTTCATCTCATCGTAAGCGACAATTCTCAGGATGAATACCGTGACGATGGAGGGCGTCTCATCTGCAGCAAGTCAGCATGGGCGGAGGCAACGCGGAACGAGTTCACGATTCATTCCGGTTCCGGCGAACATGGCCGCATGTTGCATCAATCACACCTCGAAGCCAATGCCGGTTTGCTCCGCAAGATTTTCGAATCGGTATCCGCCGGCGCGCCACTAATAAGCGGGAAGGGTCTTTAATCATGGCGTATCGCTCCTCATGGATGACGGACGAGCTGACTTTGTTCCGGGGTGAACTCCGAAAATTCCTCAAGTCGGAACAGGCTCGTTCCTGGGCCGACAGTGGGCGTTTGCAGAAGCGAGTTGACCGCGAGGCCTGGCGAGCGCTCGGCCAAATCGGCGCCCTCTGTCCCGAAGCTTCGGTGGAATATGGAGGTCGTGGCGGTACCTTCGCACATGTGGCGGCCGTGATTGAGGATCTGGAAAACCTGCTGCCCGAAATGACGATCGGAGTTACGGTACACAATGCGATCGTCAGCCAATATGTCCTGGCATATGGGTCCCCCGAGCAAAAGCAACGCTGGTTGCCGGGGCTGGTTACTGGTCAACTCATCGGCGCGATCGCGATTACCGAGCCGGATGCTGGCTCTGATGTGCAGAGCATTAAGACCCACGCCCGGCGCAGGGGCAATAACTATGAGTTGAATGGTCAGAAGATCTTCATTACCAATGGGCAGATCGCTGATCTAATAATCGTCGCGGCCAAGACCGAACCCGAGCAGGGCTTCAGGGGAATCTCACAATTCGTCGTTGAAGCCGGCGAGACCGTGGGGTTTCGGCGCGGCCGTAGTCTCGACAAGATTGGGCAGCCAGCGTCGGACACCGCTGAGCTCATATTTGATAATGCAGTTGTTCCTTCCGAGAATCTTCTCGGCGCGGAAGGTCGCGGTTTCATGCAGATAATGGAGCAGTTCTCCAAAGAGCGCCTCGCGCTGGCCATCCAGGCCGTAACCGGCACCGAACGTGCGGTGGAGATCACCGTGGCCTACGCCAAGGGAAGGAAGGTCTCGGGGAGCCCGATCATTGAATTTCAAAATACCGCATTCAAGTTAGCGGAACGCCGGAGCGAAGCGTTTATTGGAAGAGTGTTCATCGATTGGTGCATCGAACGCCTAATCTGCGGCGATCTGGATCAGGTCACGGCAGCGATCGCGAAATGGTGGACCACTGCCAAGCAGGCCGAGACCACAGACGAATGTCTACAACTTCACGGCGGCTATGGCTACTTGCGCGAGTATGAAATCGCGCGCCGTTTTGTAGACGCGCGGGTTCAGAAAATCTACGGCGGGACGAACGAGATCATGAAGCTGATCATCGCACAGTCACTTTGAACGTAGTGGTTTCAGCATAGTGGCGCAGCTTCAAGAAATCTTCCTACTCAGACACGTTTGGTTTCGGGTGGCTGCCAAGCTTTTCCATGAGCTTGTCATGCGCAGCCTGGAACTCAGGCGTGTCGAACACATCATTATGCAGCTCACGCAGTCTGGCGAACTCTGCCTGATAGCTCAACACCGATGCTTCAGCCTGTGCGTAGTTTCCCTTCAGCCACATAAGTGGTAGTCCAACCTCCTTGAGCTCCCACTCAAGGAACCGTTCGCCGTAGCGGAGACTTGCGGGATCCATCTCTGCCGGCGTGGGCTTATATCCAAGTTGTTTCTCTAATTCCTTGTACTGCGTATACGCATCTAAGCAATCGCCGAACGAACCGATATTGCGCTGCTGCAACAGCTCTCGCACATGCGCACCCGCCAACTTGCTCTCAGTCTCCTGGGTCTTGTCCGAATACGCTTCAGACGGTAGATTGTCGCCCCAATCGTCTTTAACCCAACCCACCACAACGGACAGGCGATGGACTCCGTCGGCCACATAAAGTGAGTCGTCGGGTCCCAGCCACAAAATGACATCGGGAACGTATTCAACATTCAAGATGCGCTCCAACAAATCCACGCATTCCTTTGCCGTCCATCTACAAGTGATGCGGTGTATGTCCGGCTTTTTCAAAAAGCGAGCCCTGGATGTGGGGCCGTATAGATCTCTAATGGACAGAAACTTGGGCCAGGCTTGATCATGCCAGACGGGAGTCACCGCTTCCTTGCGCATTAGTTCTTCGCGATTGAGGTCTACGCGCTGGACAACCTTTTCGAGGTAAACCTTTGGATCGGATTCAGCCAAGAGCGGCCTCCTTGATTGCATCAAAATCGTTCCGTGTTGGAATTCTGATCGACCAAAACGCGGCCGAAGGATCGGAGGTTGCGGACTTCGAAGGAGAATTTCACCGCACCCGGCTTAGTTCTCGCGATGTTTGGCAAATTTGATGTGTGACGTTCCTGGTGTCGGTCGAGATCAGGTGTGGAATCGAACTATGGTCCTAAGGACCCGCTACTTCAGGCACGGTGTTTCCAAGTGAAGGAGCGACGTGTTGTGGTGCTGGCACGTCTTCAGGTAATTCCTCCGGGGGCGCTGTTTCCGCCTGTCGCAGCGAACCAACATTTTCATCCTGTATATCACGAAGCATGCGCGCGGAGAGAACGGTCATATTTTCCAGCGACCTATCCCATACGACAAGGTACCTGGTTCGGAAATCAGAGGGGCTACCTTTGTTGTCTTCAATAAATGCTGCGCTTTGTGTCCTCTTAAAAAAACCGGCGTTAACGCACTCAGCCAACCTCTCGAATTGCTTTTGAATCCCGGTAAAGAGCTTGCCGCTTTCCTCTCCGAAGCACATAGATACCCAGGCACGGTTCGTGGCCACAGAGCATTCCCACTTCATCAATTGATCATTGTACAGCTTGAACGTAGCCACATCCGAAGGCTCACCTGTATTCAAAGTGAGTTTTCGAAAAACGATCGCAAACATTGCCTGCTTGCTGAGATAATGCAGTTGGTCCATAGCAGCACTGATAGCAACGAAGGCGTCGCTAGCTCGCTTAAGCTCGTCGTTCCGATGTGCTGCCTTAGCGTCAAGCTTGGCTTTCTCGCTATTTATGTGGTTAACGATGAATGGGGTGGCTGCCGCCGCCACACCGAGGGGGTTACTTAGAAGAGTCAGGAGAAGTTGGGGAACCATCTAATTACCTCCGGTAGCAAACAGCGGCGAAGACAGAAGTTGTTCAGCGCTGTGTGACGATTTCGCTCTGCAATGACGATCGTAACGGGTTGTCAGAAACTGAAGTAAGATAGCTTTCATCGCGCAGATATGTCAATGTTTTGAGGTCCTTAATGAAAGCGTGATGCTGTCAATCTTTGTCGCAGGAAACCAAATGAGGGAAGAGAAAAAGTCTCATTACTATCCTCTCTCTGGCAACGTCCCTGCCTCTCGGCGTTGCCAAAGAAAGAGTCTGGTTTACTCTCTGAGCTGTTGATTTTACAACCGTGGGGGCAGAACTGAATCAACCATGAGCATGTCAGTGTCGAAGTGGATCGCCCCATACTATAAACGAAATCCGCAGGCCTCAATACGACTGTTCTGCTTTCCTTACGCGGGGGGTGGAGCTTCAGTATTCGCACGTTGGATGAAGGACCTGCCGCCCGATATCGAAGTTTGTCCCGTACAGTTGCCGGGACGCGAGAACCGGATCTCTGAGACTTGTCTGAGCAGCGTTGCAGAAGTCGCGGCGCAGGCGGCTGAGGCGCTGGCGCCCTGTTTCGACATGCAATTCGCCTTCTTCGGCCATAGCCTGGGCGCGTTAATCGTGTACGAGTTGGCCCAGACGCTCCGGCGGGTTCGTAATCTCCAGCCGCAAAATCTGATCGTGTCCGCGCACCGGGCGCCCCAGGTGCCATTCCCGCGCGCTCCGACCTGGCGCCTGCCCGACGCAGACTTGAAGCAGCGGTTACTGGAATTGAACGGCACACCCAAAGAGGTGCTCTTGCATCCCGAGTTGCTCGAACTTATTCTGCCGATGATTCGCGCAGACTTTCGGCTTGATGAGACCTACACGCACCCCAGCAACTACGAGCCGTTGGATTGTCCAATTACGGCCTTCGGAGGTTTGCAGGATCCCGAGACCTCAGCGGCTGACTTACAGTCATGGCGTGAAATGACACGGGGCCAGTTCGAATTTAAAAGTCTGGATGGTGATCACTTTTTTATTCATTCGCAGGCCGCCGCACTTATGAATGAGGTCGGCCGGATAATACACAGGAGAGCACTGGCCTGAGCAGATGGAAGTCGCGCGCGTTCGTTAGCGGCGAATCGTTAACTCCAGTCCGCCGCCAAAAGGATCTTCATTCTGAATCTGCCAGAGAGACGCATAGAGTCCTTTACGGGCCAGGAGTTCCTCGTGGGTGCCTTCCTCGGTAACCCTTCCCCTTTCGAGCACGATGATTCGGTGCGCCGAGCGAATCGTAGATAATCTGTGCGCGATCATGATGATGCTTTTGTCGGCTGAAACCTCGCGCAGAGATCTCTTGATGGCAGCTTCGGTCTCGTTATCGAGGTGAGAGGTTGCTTCGTCCATCGCGAGCACAGATGCCCCGGAGAGCAGCTTGAGCAGCGCCCGGGCAATGGCGACGCGCTGTCTTTCGCCGCCAGACAAACGGTGCCCACGTTGTCCAACAGGAGCATCCAGCCCTTCGGGCAACGAGTTGATCAAATCCAACGCGCCGGCTAGTCGCAGCGCCTCAATAATCTGCGGCTCAGCAGCCTGGGAGTTCCCATAGAGGACATTTTCCCTTATGGTTCCCTCAAAAACGTGCCCCTCCTGGCTGACTACACTAATCGCTGACCGCAGACTTTTGAGTTCTAAATCACGGAGGTCAAAGCCATCCAACAAGATTCGTCCTTCGCCAACTTCGAAGAAACGCATGAGTAGATTCAGCAAGGTACTCTTGCCCGAGCCGGTGGGGCCGACGATGGCCAGGGTCTCCCCGGGCCGCAAGTGCAGAGAGACATTCTCCAGTACCTTAACCGAGTCGTCATAGCCGAAACTCACATTTTCGAAAACTATTTCGCCGCGCGTTGTCGCGATTGGTAATTGCACTGGGCCATCTTGAATCTCCGGATAGGAGTCCAGTACCGCAGTCAGGCGTTCCGCCGAATTCCCGGCGCGATGATAAAGCTTTGTGACTTCCTCGATCGACGTGAGCGAAGCCAGCAATGGCGGGAACCAGAAGGCGGCCCGGAAATATTGATCGGTGGACAGTTTCCCCGACGCCACCATTCGTCCGCCGTATCCAGCCGACAGAGCAAAGCCCAACGCGAACATGCCTCCAGTGAGTTGCGATTGGAGCGTAGACAAGGCCCCGGTCTCCAGCGCAAGCGAGCGAATCTGTGCGTCGCATTCGTGAAGTCGGAGCACCTCTCGCTGCTCGGCGGTAAAGCTCTTCACCTCGGCCATGCCACCCAAATTGTTTTCCAGCATTTGGTTGAAGTTGCTGGTCACTGTTCCGAGTTTCGCATAACTCTCGCCGATTCTTCGTTTATAGAAACGGGATATTAGTAGAACGAAGGGCAGGCTAAGACCGCCGATAAAAACAAGAGAGGGAGAAATGAGTAACATGAAGATCCCAGAGACCGCGATGGTCAGAACTTTCCCGATCAGTTCATCGCCGGCGCGTTCAACGAACTCCCCGATGTTCTCCGTATCGTTGGTGACCAGGCCTACGAGCCGGCCAGTGCCATAGCTATCAAAAAACGCCATGTCCTGAGTTTCCACCCGGGAGATCAGGTCAGTCCGAAGATTGTGTTGAGTCGTCTGGGCCAGTCCTCGCCAGGATCGCTTTCGATATGGCTGGAGAACAATGTTCGCGCAGCTCAGTAACAGGGACAAAGTTGTCATGACCCATAGTTGCGAGCTGGTTTTGACGAAGCCTATTGTGCGTAAGAATCGCGGGCCCTCTCCGCGGGCAGTATTAAAGATAGTCATGAATGAGGAAGCCTGGACGAGGCTAAGGACCTGGCCCGCTATGGAGAGGAAGGTTGGGCCGACAAAATGGCCGATTCCGGGAATGGAGCTCTGGAGAACGCGCGCAAGCGCAGCCGCGCGTTGGCCGGAAGGCTGAGCGGAGAGGGAAGCGTAAACTGCTCCGGCGGAAATATTCTCTAAGCAGCTTCGGATTAGGGCTTCGACACTTAGGCCGCCGGTTGAGGGAGAGTAAAAGACCAGGACCCTACCGGTAACAGGATTCGAACTAACGCGGAGAACGCCGGGTTCCCTAAGGAGACCATTCTCCAGATTTCGTGCCAGGTGCTGGTTCTGTTTTAACCCGCTTACTTCCCAGCGTTCTCTTCCAGGTATGGCGGAGAGTAATTTTAACTGCCCCGCCTGGGGCCCGTCTCCCCTCGGCGATCGAGCCACTTAGTTTATCTCCTGCTCAAATCTTACCTCCGAAGCCGCCTGGTAGGGCCTGCTCGTGGCCTCCGCCCTTAGCTCGTCCGTTGCCTCAGCCGCAAGGTCGCCGATGTCTTCCATGGCTTGCTGCGAAAATTCCCGAGCCTTATGACTGGCCTTAATACCGAACTTTATTCCTGCCTTGGTTAGAGATCGCCAAGTTTGAGAAAGAACCAATCCTGCGAAAAGCCCGCCGGCGAAAAGCGTACTCTTTTTCATCCTGTCTGTCCTCTGTATGCCGGCTCATCCCCACGAAGAAGAAGCCTCGGATTGTAAGAGCGCTACTTCGCCGGCGTTACGAACTGGTCGAGCACACTTCGACCCGTCTGGGCTTTCGCCAGAGAGTTAGCCCGAACCGCAAGGACCCCAAGTGGGCCAAAAAACATCCCGGCGCCAATACTCAGGATAAATTGAAGCGCGCCTTGTGACAGGTCTCCCTTAATCAGGTTGCTGCCTCCGGGTATTACCGCTTCAGAGAGAACTGATACCGCTACTCCGGCTGGAGTTTGTGAAGTTGAATCTGCCATCTTATTACCTCCATAAGAAGTCTTCTTTGCTGTTGTTTTGCCGATGCGTGCGTTTCTACTCCCGCGAAGCAGCGCCGCATTTGGTCTCGCCATGGCCCACACTTTATCGCTACTAGTACCTTTTCCGCAAGTTCTTTTCCTATCATTGCTGAAGACTTGTGTTCCAGTAAGTAGGTGCTGGAGGGACATTCACTGCTACTGTCCATCGAAGGGAGGTGGATAACCAGATCAACACGGCGGTCAATGTGTCCTACAAGAGAGGTTGAAAAGTTGACCTCCTCCGGGGATAGAAAGGTCTCCTTTAGTTTCAATCTAATTCCTGCGTCAACTGGAAATGCCAACAACTGAGCTGCCAGTCGTGGGCTTCAATCGCCACCGCTCCCACATAGCCCGGCCCGATCTCTAATGCCCGCAACGACCAACGGGAAGCCTCGCTCTCATCCCATCTCATCCTTAAGAGTGACGCTTCCTGATCGGGTGCCAAAGTTACATCGAACTGATCAAGCGGAAGCGACAAGCCCAGACCCTTGGCCTTAATGAACGCTTCCTTACGTGTCCAGCAGTTAAAGAAAGCTAAAGGTCGATCCTCCGCAGGCAGCTGATCGAAACTGTTTACTTCCGCTTCAGAAAAGAAGCGCCTGGCAATGTCCTCGCCCGCAAACGCTGGTTTGACCCGCTCCAAGTCAACTCCGATTTCACCGAGGCGAGTAAAGGCATACACGGCGAGACCGTCCGCATGCGCTAAATTGAAATTCAGTTTTGCAGGTTGGTCGAGTATTGCCGGTGCAAGCTGGGGCTTGCCGTAATCACCATAGGCGAACCGGAGTTTGGTGGGCTGGATCGCGAGGTATTGTCCCAGCAGCTTTCTTAGGCTGGCGCGCGCGACGATGAAATGCCGACGATCTTTTTCGAAGTGAAAACGATTAGCCCTGGCCTGCTCATCTGGTGAAAGGATCCGATAAAGACTCTCAACTATCCTGACAGGTTGTTCCAGAGAGGCCCGCCAGACATGCGCCTCTGCAGATCCGAGTGACGGGTGTTCTGCGGGCACCTGCCACAACCGCGAAGAAATCGTTGTTTCCGGCAATGATTCAGTCACATTTGGCTGGATTTTTCGCCAAGCGTTGCGAGGACGCGCCAGACTGTATTCTGCGATCTCCAGGAAGATCTGAATCTAAGCTACAAGGGACGATACTCTGTACGGAACTAGAGTTGCTCATCTCCGCCGGCGGCTTCTCCCATTACTTTTCGCAGACTGAGCGGGCGCATGTCCGTCCAAACCTCTTTGATGTAGGCGAGACATTCTGCCTTAGTACCGCTTTTCCCGGCATCGTTCCATCCGAGTGCGTTTTCTCGATCGACCGGCCAGACGGAATACTGCTCCTCGGCGTTGACCACTACTTTGTAAGTGGTCGTGTCCTCTCGTTCATCGCGATCCATGCTGGTTCCTTCGTAGTGTAGTTATTTTATCTAGCTTCATACGGCGACTTCGGCGATTCGCTTCTCTTCTTCAGTTAATTTGGCTCACCTTCGCTGTCGTTCAGCCCCTTGATGCTTATGTGCTCCTCGATATGATGAAGGGTATTGGATCGTGAAGCAACTGTGAAGGGGGAATCGTTTTGTGATCGCGGGTCAAGAGGTCGGAGCAGTCGAATTTCGATTTGCAGTTGAACCCTGGCAATGGTCCTTTCCCGCCTCCGTTCCAATCGTCATGAAATCAGGTATGGACATGATGTCAGGCGGATCCCCGATTCAACGTGGAGACCTGATGCACCACCATCTGGCGGCGACTTCGTGCGGGATAGGCCGCTAGACCATCATGGAAATACGTGCGAGCGGAACCCATGGCGTAGTTAAGCCTCCGCATCGCCAATCGATGCGTCCTCTTTTGAAGGCAAGGTTCGGACGATCAGAAAGGCCACGAGTGGGACGGCAATCGCGTAAACGTACTGCGTCCGCGACACGCCGATGCCGAACGGAAACCAGATGCCCGGCACGCCGATCGGATCGAGCAGCTCACCGCCGAATAATGCGGCCATGATCACGGCTAACGTGACGAGCGCCAGGATCCGCATTGATCCGCGGCGGGCAATGCGCGCGCCTATCACGACAAACACAGCGATCGACCCAATCCGGCTGACGCTTGTCACACTTGCCGAATGGATCACGGCGCCGACGATCCCGGCTACCGCCAGCACCACAGCCGACACATCGATGCTTCGCCAAGGACGCAGGCACCAACGGTTCCAGGCCAGAGTCCAAGCGGCCACCACTGGCGCCCACATCACTGACGCCAACCACTGCGGCAACCGAAATAAGGCCCGGAAATACTACCGGCGCGCGGCCGGTTAACACTGAAAGAGTCCGCCAATCACCACGAATACCAAGCTGCGTGACTTGCGTCGGCAGGGGCGAACCTTTCAGAGTTCGCAAATACATCAACGCCAAAATTGGGATTAAAAGCGGAGTCTCATTTAGATTCTTCTTTCAGCGTCAGCAAATAAACGCCGACTGATCGATCGTGTCTGGTCGCTCGATAGAAGTCTGACACCAGATAATCAGCATTGATTGCAGAGGTGAAGGCTGCACGCGTTGCTGCGCGCCAATTTGCGGCAAGCTGTGGTTGATCGCGCTGAATGTCATTAATGTTCCATGGGATTTCTATCGAAAGACGTTGACTGCCAATTAAGTCTGAACTGTGGCTTGTGTCTGGCTCGCAGCCGGAAGAGACGCGAACCACGGCTGCCACATCATCCGGCGCAATCGATTTCACTTTGTCAGTTTGCAGTCGGTCGCGGACTCGCTGACTGTCGATTAGCCAGGTGACCCAGAGCCGATCAGTCCCGATTTGATGTAAGAAGCTTGAAGTCGCCTCGCCATAGAAATTGGTTTTATACTTGTCTGCAATCACACCGAGTTTTCCAAAATTCAAATGAGCATTCAGGCATTGCAACGGATCGAAGGTCCAGGTGATGCGTTTGATGCCTTGCGCGAAGACTCGCTCTCTTTGCGCCAGCTTTAACTTGAAGCCAAGTTTGTGGTTTCGATAAGCGGGCCTCACCGCCAGCATGGGTGAATGATGGATTATCTGTCCGTGTTCGTAACCGGGAAACCCGTAGACAAAGCCTGCCAGCGAGGAACCGTCATAGGCGCCAATCAGAACCGCGCCAACCTCTCTGGTGGCAACCAGGATTGTGAGGGGAGCGACGTCGAGATCAGCGCAACCCCACACTTCTTTTTGCAGTTCTTCAACTGGCCGCAATTCAGAAACGCCGTCGATGTCACGGATTATGATCGACGGAGCCTGGGTCGAGTCAGACATGACTTATTCTAGTCGGTCAAATCCCGGTTGAATCCTTTTGGCTCGCGGTACCAACGATGACCGGCCGCATACTCACGGTCGGTTGGTTGCAGGCGGTTCAGCGAGCGCTTGGGATCGATGTGAGCACAGGCCACGTGAATCGCGCTGATGGCGGCCATGGGCGCCACATAGGAATTCAGGAATGATGGGCTGACGACCGGCGTAATCACGTGGGAGTCGCAGTAGCGGGCAATCGGTGAGGTACTACTGTCGGTGATCCCGAATGTCGGCACACCCTGTTTCTTTGCCTGCAGAACTGATTCGACCGTGTCCCTCAGACACTGCCCGAAACTGATGGCCACCAGAAGATCTTTCGCGGTCAGGACTTCGACCTTGTATTGAAGATTACCGCTGCTGCCGATAGGAGCTTCCGCATCGAAGCCGAGTGCCAGCAAGCCATAGGCGAGGTAATAGGAGAGGGAAGCGGCGAAGTCCAGACCAACCACGACGACATGCCGCGATCGCTTGATCGATTTGGCGAGCTCGGTCACGCGTTGCCGGTCCAGATCGGATTTGAGGGTGTTCAGGTTGTCTATGGCTTTTTCCAGAGAGTGATCGATGTGATCCCTAACGCTGCGCTTCTCTTTGGTCGCCGCCTTGAGCACCGTATAGGGATTGATACGCGCCACAAAGTGCTGGCGCAGGTCGGCGGCAAACTCAGCGAAGCTGCCGTAGCCCAGCACGTTGGTGGTGCGCAGAATCGTCGTCGCATCGATATGAAATCGCTTAGCCATCTCGCGCGAAGAGAGGAAGCAGGTCTCGTCGGCAGAATCGAGAATGGCGCGCACCAGATGCTGCCGCCGCGGATTAAGTTTATTGCGGGCTGCGGCGAAACGCGTTTCGAGGACGGTCGGCGAAGTGTTTCCTTCGCGTCCATTAGAGCCGGCGCCGACGCCCTTCGATTTCTTGTTTAGAGTTTTTGGTTTCATGGCAAATCAACGTCGCAATTGAGCTGACAGTGATCACTGCGACAAAGTGTGCTGTAGCTTACCGAGCGCGCTACGCAGGACTTCATCTTCGCGAGCGATGCAAAATCGCATGTAGTTGTCAAAGCGATCACTGGTCGCAAAGGCGTTGCCCGGAACGCCGGCTACTCCGTTCTCAATCAGCAGTTCGTTAAGCTGCATCGCGTCTGCAAACCTGTCAGGAATGCGGGCCCAGACGTAAAAGGCCGAACCTGAATCATAGACTTGAAATCCCACACTGGTCAGCACCTCGACTGCGAAACTGCGCTTGCCTGCGAATCGTCCGCGCAGGACACGGTAGTAAGCGGGCCTGGACATCAGCACTTCTGCGAGCGCGCGTTGCAGCGGCGTCGGCGAACAGACATAGAACACGTTATTCACGTTGGTCAGCGGGGCGATCAATCGGCCGTCACCATACACATAACCGAGGCGCCAGCCCGAAATATTCCAGGACTTGGAAAACGAATTGACTGTGATCGTGCGTTCGCGCATACCGGGAAGCGTTGCTATTGAGATATGACGGTCTTCAGCCAGAACGTAATGCTCGTAGACTTCGTCTGCGATGCAAAGCAGATCGAACTCCTGACAAACGGCGGCAATGGTCTCGAGTTCAGTTTGAGTGAAAACCTTGCCCGTGGGATTGACCGGTGTGCAGACGATTATGGCCCGCAGCGGATGTTGGCCGGTTTTTAAGTCGCGACACTGTCGGCGCAATTCATCACCGTCCAATTCCAGTTGCTCGCCATGTAACTGTAAGACCTCGGTGTATCCGCCGAGCTGATCCGGAATTCGCCGGTGGTATGGATAGTAAGGCTCAAAGACAAGGGCTGATCCGCCCTTGAGGTATGTTCGCGCGATGGCGACAAGCGCTCCCGTCGCGCCGGGCGTAATCAATAGTTCAAGTGGTGTCGCATGCGGGTCAACTTCGACACGATTGAAGGTGGCGATCTTCTGCGCGACTGCGATTCGCAGTTCGTCGATGCCTTCGGCCGGGCAGTAGTGATTCTGATTGCCGGCGATCATTCCACTTGCCGCTTGGGCCAGCGCCGGATCGATTGCCAACTCTGATTGCCCCTGAACGAGATTTCCGTCGGGGGGAACCAGGCGGGTGATTTTTCTGATGTCCGGTTGGGCTTTCTCTCGCGAAGCTGTCGAACCAGTTTTCAATGGTTTATTGCTCCCTTTGACAGTTTTGTTTCTCAGCTAAGCTAACAAGTGAATGGTCTCACGGCGAACCGTCAGAGCTTCAATCCGAGGTTCATTAACTTCAAAACCGATACCCGGACCGGTAGGAGCTTTGATCGTGCCGGTCGGGGTCACCGTCACCGCCGGTTCGACAATGTCTTCGTCCCAATACCGCGCCGAGGCCGAGACGTCGCCGGGCAAAGTAAAACCAGGCAAAGTCGAAAGGGCGATGTTGTGCGCGCGGCCAATCCCCGCTTCGAGCATCCCGCCACACCAGACGGGCATGTCGTTCTCTTGCGCGAAGCTCTGAATCGCTCTGGCTTCCGTAAATCCGCCCACCCGGCCGAGCTTGATGTTGATGATCCCGCACGCGCGCAACTCATGCGCATGACGCGCATTCGCCAAACACACAATTGATTCGTCCAGACAGATCCGCGTCCGTATCTCTCGTTGTAGATGGCTATGATCCAGGAGATCCCCGGGCGTTAAAGGCTGCTCAATCATCAGCAGGCCGTAATCATCAAGCTGTTTCAGCAAGGGCAGATCCGTCTCGATGCTGTAGGCAGAATTTGCGTCCACCGAGAGAGCGATGTCGGGGAACTCTCTGCGGATGGCCGCTGCCAATTGCACGTCTTGCCCGGGTTTGATTTTAATCTTAATCCGTTGATATCCGCTTTCGACTTCGCGTCTGACTTTGTCGAGTAATGCCTCGGTCGAGTCCTGCAATCCGATTGATACGCCGCAATTAATTTCGTTCCTGGCGCCGCCGATATGCCGCCACAGCGGCTCGCCGGCCAACTTCGCCTCTAAATCCCAGACAGCCGCTTCGACTCCCGCTTTGGCCATTCGGTTTTCTCGAATCGGAGCAAGCAGATCACGCAATTGCGCGGCCTTTTCCGGCTGCGATTTGGCCAGCATTGGCCCAATGTGTTTCGTCGTGATCAGCCAGGCGGTGTCGATGGTCTCGTGGTTAAAGAACGGATTCTCGCTCGCCACGCATTCGCCATAGCCGGCAGCGCCATCCTTATCGATCACCTTGACGATCATAATGCGCCGCCGGGTTGTGCGTCCGAAGCTCGTCTCGAAGGGAGCTTTGAGTGGCAACTCGATCTCGCGGAGTTCGATGCGCTCTAGTGGTGAATTCATAGTCGAGGATCCTGCCTGTTCCGGCGTACTCAGCAACTTAAAGCGTGGCGATCAGAGCGGCCGGCAAAGTCGTGCGGGGCACGATGTCGGTCGTTAAGATGGACTCGTGAGCAGCGTCCGCTCCATCAACGTCGACGCCCAGGCCTCGCCGCTTAATGCCGGCCTGCCGCCAATACATGGCGCGGCAAGATAACAAATCAGAATTCAGGAGGCAAGAACCGTATGCAGCATCTGTCGCACTATTGACATTTTGCAGCACTTGAAGTAAAGACTCGTGTCGCAATTGAAACCTGAGAGTCTCAGGTCCGTTGTCGCGTCACTTAAAAGGTAAGGCGGAGGCTGCTGGGTAAACGAGTGTGGGATCTCGGCAAATCACGCCTTTGAACTCTGCAAAGCTGGAGGATTATCCCCGATGAAGACCGCGTGGCTCATCTGTCGTCTGAGTGTTCTGTCTTTTCTATGCAGTGTCGCCATGGTGGCGCAGACCGCCAACACCGGCGCCCTCACTGGCCAGGTCACCGATCCCAACGGGGCAATCGTGGCGGGTGCGCAGGTGACGCTGACCAACGAGGCCAATGGCGAAAAGCGGGACGTGGTGACGCAGGACAATGGCATGTATACCGTGGCGCTGTTGTTGCCCGGCTCGTATAAGGTCGAATTCACCAAGCCGGGTTTCAAGATCGCCGTTAAGACCGGCGTGCAGATCAGTGTTACCGAAACCAGGCGCGCCGATATACAGCTGGAAGTGGGATCGGTGCAGGAGAGAGTAGTAGTGGTCTCTGATTCGCAGACACTGCAAACCGAATCTCCCACGCTCGGCAGCGTCTCGGATCACGAGGCGGTAGTGAACCTGCCGCTCGTAACGCGCAACTATACGCAGATTGTCACGCTGTCTCCGGGCATCGCTGCCGGTGTTACGAACGCGGCGGCCCTGGGTCGCGGCAGCAGTGGTGAGAGCCAGGGCAACTTCAGGGCCCATGGCGCCAGCGGTGCGGACAATAACTTTCAAATGAACGGCGTTCAGATCAACGACCTTCAGGCCAGCGGCTTCCTTAGTGGCGGCGTGGCCGTTCCCAATCCTGACGCGATTCAGGAATTCAAAGTACAGACAGGTCTTTATGACGCTTCCTACGGGCGCAACGCCGGCGCTATCGTGAATGTGGTCACCAGGGGCGGCGGCAATCAGTTTCACGGGACGGTCTTTGAATTTCTGCGCAACGATGCTCTTAACGCGAACGAGTTTTTCCGTAACGCAGCCGGACAGAAAAAGGGAGTGCTGAAACAGAATCAGTTTGGCTTTACCGTCGGCGGGCCCATCAAGAAGGACAAGTTGATGTTCTTTGGCTCGTACCAGGGCACCAGGCAGACAAATGGCGTGGGCGGCGGTTCGGTAAGTAACTTTAACTCGCCGGCTTTTACCAACGATCGGTCCCGAGCGGCGCTGGGAAGCTTGTTCGCGGGCCAGGCAGGTGCACAGGGAGGCGTAGCCCTCGCCGCGGATGGTTCGAATATCAGCGGCCCCGCGTTGCAACTGCTAAACCTCAAGCTGCCCAACGGCCAATATGTGATTCCCAGCCCGCAGACGGTTGATCCAACGAAGCCGTTCGCGCTCCGTGGATTCTCGGCGCTCAGCATTCCTGCCAAGTTCGATGAAAACCAATTCGTAATCGACATCGATTACTTGCAGAACAGCCGGAGTAAATTTGCCGGACGTTTCTTCTACGCCAACAGCAGCCAGGATCAATCGTTGCCGCCCACGAACCTGGGCGGACCGGCGGCGCCCGGGTTCAACTGGCTGACAGACAATCGTCTCCGCAACTCTTCGTTGTCCCATACTTATACTTTCACCCCCACTTTGCTCAATCAGGTCGACTTTGGTTTTAATCAGACCGATGCTCCGACCGTTCAGCAGGAAGTGTTCAAATGGTCTGACGTAGGCGTCACGGCTCCGGTGGACAATGATTTTCCTTCGGCCTCCATTTCCGGCTCACTGACCCTCGGCGGGAATGGACAAGGCCTCAACATCAAACAGAATCACGCCACGCTGCAGGATTCGGTTACTTACATCAACGGGCGACATACGTTTCGTTTCGGCGGCGGCTTCACGCGCAGCCACCTTTACATCAAGAACTTTCATTTTCTTAGCGGCCTGATTTTTCTTAGTTGGCCAGACTTTTTGTTGGGTCTGCCCGGAACGCCAGTGGCATCGGGAGGCAACGGCACACCCATTAGCAATGTATTCGCGTCGATCGATTTGCCGGGTTTGCTCGACCGTTCGTGGCAGCTCACCGACGGCAATGCTTACGCGCAAGACGACATTAAATTGGGTTCGTCCTTTACCCTGAATCTCGGAATCCGTTACGAGCGGCTGGAAAATCTGGGCGACTCGCTCGGCCGTAACAGTGGCTTCGACGTCACGCTGGCAAGCAACACTCCGCCGGCCGCAGGCAGTATTCAGGGATATGTCGTTTCACAGAATCTGCCGGTCGGAGTTCCCCCTGGCGTCGAGCAATTAGACAACCGATACGGCATTCGCGGCGAGCACCAAAACAACTTCGCTCCACGCGTGGGATTTGCGTGGAAACTGCCTAAGACATTCATACCGTTCACAAATCGGATGGCGGTGCGCGGCGGCTTTGGCACCTATTTTTCGCGAGCCACCGGCCAACCATTTATTCAGCTGCTGACCGCGCCGCCGTTTGCACTCTTGCGTCAATTGCAGGGCGCGCCCAACGCCGCGGCCAGTTTTGCAAGTCCCTTCGGGCCGGCCCTGGCGTTTCCGCAATTCCCGGCTTATTCGCCGACCACCCAACGTTCGGTTCTATTTATCGATCAGGCTTATCGTCCGCCGGTGGCCCAGGAGTTCGGGCTGAACGTGCAAACTGATCTCGGACACAGTTTTGTGCTGGAGCTGGGTTACGTCGGCAACCGCGGCACACACCAGATTCAGAACCACTCGCTCAACCAGGCGCTGTTGGCCAGCACTTCAAATCCGATTCGCGGGCAGACCACGAACACGGTCGCGAACATCGCGTTGCGTGTGCCTATCCAGGGATTCACCGCGCCGGGACTTAATGATGTTGATTCATCCGCATCATCCTGGTACCACGGACTGGAAGCCAGTCTCTCCAAACGTTTGAGTAAGGGATTACAATTCCTCGCTTCGTACACTTTCGCGCACGCCTATAGCACCAGCGGCCGCAGCACTGCGGCGGGAGGAACCTCAGGCGTCAACGGAGACCAGAACAATCCACTCGCGAACTACGGCCGCAGTGAATTCGATCGTGTACACCGATTTGTGTTCAGTTATGTCTACAACGTTCCTAATCTGCATACGTCGAATTCTTTGGCTAGAGGGTTCCTGCACGGCTGGTCTTTGGCTGGAGTCACCACCATTCAGTCAGGCGCGCCTCTGACTCTTACCGGTACGAATTCGAATAACGTCTTTGGCATTACGGGCGATCGAGCACAACTGGCCCCGGGTTGCACCAACAACAGTTTGCTCACTTCAGGATCGATTCAAACCCGGTTGACTAATTACTTCAATAAGCCTTGCATCCTGCGGAACGCCGCCGGCACTGCAATCTGGACGATAGTTGGAGACGACGGCCGCGCTACGGGTTTCGGCAACAGCGGCGTGGGAATTGTTGAGGGGCCGGGACAGAACAACTCGGACATTGCGATTATTAAGCGCACTCCGCTCCATCTGCTCGGTGAAAGCGGTAACATTGAATTGCGCGGCGAGTTCTTCAATGCGTTCAACCACACGCAATTCAGTAACCCCAGCACGAACGTTTCATCAGCAGCCTTTGGCACGATTACGTCCACCGCGGTGAACCCGCGTATCATTCAGTTTGGGTTAAAGCTGAATTTCTGAAGTATCGATTTTAAGTTCTGATGCGATCGAACCTCTGAGTTGCTGTCGGTTAACTTCTTCAGATCTGTTTCGCCGGTCGAAGAGATCGAAGACTGCTCACCGAACCGGACGTGGATTATCCAGAAAACATTATGAATGTACGAACACGAGTGATTCTTGTCCTATGGTTATGTCTGTTGATGTCGTCGGTCGTTGCGGCGCAGGGAACTCGTCTGCTTCGCCATCCGACGGTCAGCCGCGATTCAGTCGCGTTTGAATACGCCGGTGATCTATGGGTCGTCGGCCGCAACGGTGGCCAGGCGCGGCGGCTGACATCTACCCAGGGGGTTGAAATCGAACCTTACTTTTCGCCCGATGGTTCGAAGATCGCTTTCACCGCGACAGTGGCCGGCAATACCGACGTTTATGTGGTGCCCACCATGGGCGGTGATCCGAAGCGTTTGACCTATCATCCGGCCGCCGATCGCGTGCGTGGATGGACGCCCGACGGCAGTCGCATCATCTTCGCATCAGGCCGCGACACCGCGCCGCAGCAATCGTATCTGCGTTTATGGACGGTCGGGGCTGACGGCGGATTTCCGGAACCACTGCCAATGCCGCGCGCGTTCAGCGCCGCTTATTCCGGCGACAGCCGTCGCATAGCTTATGAGGAATTCGGGACAGTCTTTTTCCCGGATTGGTACGAGACCAGCTTCTGGCGTCATTACCGCGGCGGTCGAACTCATCCCATTCTAATAATGAATCTGAGCGATTACTCGATTGAGAAACTGCCCTGGGAAAATAGCAACGACACCACGCCAATGTGGATTGGCAATACCATCTACTTTCTTTCAGATCGCAACTTCACCAATAATTTGTTCTCGTACAACACCGCAACGAAGCAAGTCAAACAACTTACTCAGCACTCTGACTTCGATATCATGACTGCTTCGGCCGGTCCGGACGCGATTGTTTACGAACAGGCCGGCTATATCTACCTCGTCGATTCGGGATCGGGTAAAGCACAAAAGCTCAACATCGAAGTCACCGGCGATCTGCCGTGGGCGCGTCCCCAATTCAAAAAGGTCGCCGGCATGATCCGTAATGCATCTCTGTCGCCGACTGGCATACGCGCGGCCTTCGAAGCCCGCGGAGATATCTTTACGGTCCCTGCGGAAAAAGGAGACTTCCGAAACCTGACGCAGAGCTCCGGCGCAAACGATCGCAGTCCGGTGTGGTCGCCCGACGGCGCGCGTCTGGCCTGGCTCTCAGACGCGAGTGGTGAATATCAACTGATGCTCGGAGATCCGCTGGGCCTCACTACGCCGAAAGCCATCGCCCTGCCATCGACGGCGTTCTTCTCAGCGCCGGCGTGGTCGCCGGATGGATCGCAGATCCTTTTGCAGGATAATCATCGGAATCTGTGGACCATCGAAGTTGCCAATGGCAACGCTACCAGGATCGACACCGACAACTATCCCGATCCGACCAGATCATTCGACGCTGGTTGGTCGCCCGATTCGAAGTGGATCACTTACTCAAAAAATTTGCCGAGTCACCTGCGCGCGATCTTTGTCTATTCGCTCGGCGATAAGAAGTCGCATCAAATCACTGATGGACTGGCCGATTCGATCTCGCCCGCGTTCGATGCCGGAGGTAAGTACCTTTACTTCATGGCCAGCACGAATTACGGACCGAGCAGCGGCTGGCTGGAAATGAGTTCGATCGATCGACCTGTGCGCCGGGCCATGTACCTGACCGTGCTCAGCGCAACTGAACCGTCGCCGCTGTTGCCCGAGACGGGTGACGAGCCACCGAAGCCGCCCGAAGGCCCGCCGGCCCAGCCACCTGCGGCAGCGCCGAGGACCGTCAACGTTCGCATAGACTTCGATAACATCGGCCAGCGGATACTGGCGATCAATATTCCCGCCGGCGATTATGGGAATCTCACGGCCGGCGCTGCCGGAAGCTTTTATTACACCGAACCAACTGCGCCAGGATTGCCATCGTTTCGTTTGCAGCGATATCAACTGAGAGAGCGCGTGGCGCTGCCTTTTCTCGAGGGCATTCGTTCCTATTCGCTTTCAAACGACCGAAAGAAATTGCTGTATCAGGGAGTCGCGGCCAACAGTTGGGGAATTGTGCCGACTGATCGTCCAGCCCCGGTAAAGGTTGGCGACGGGCCACTGAACGTCGCGCAACTCGAGACGCGTGTCGATCCGCGCGCCGAGTGGGAGCAGATCTATCGTGAGGAATGGCGCATCCAGCGGGAGTACTTCTACGACCCGAAATTTCACGGCAATGACTGGCAGGCGATTTATGATAAGTATCATGCGTTGCTTCCTTACGTGGGCCATCGCGCGGATCTGAACTATCTGATCGCCATGGTGGGTGGCGAGTTAACGGTCGGCCATTCTTACTTGCAGGGCCTGGGAGATCTCCCGAGCGAAGATCCCGTCTCAGTCGGAATGTTGGGCGCGGACTTCGCGATCGAGAACGGGCATTACCGAATCAAACATATCTATACCGGTGAGAATTGGAACCCCGACCTGCGGGCGCCGCTGAGCGCGCCCGGCATACAGGTGAGTGAGGGTGATTATCTTCTCGAAGTGAATGGCCGTGCACTCGCGCCGCCGACAAATCTCTTCAGTGTGTTCGAAGGCACCGCCGGGCGGCAGACGCTCATTCGGATTGGCAAGAGTCCATCGGGCGAAGGCTCACGGGTGATCACCGTGACTCCGATTGCCAGCGATGATGGGCTCCGCACTCGGGCCTGGATTGAGGACAATCGCCGTTTAGTCGACAAACTCTCCAACGGGCGTCTGGCTTACGTCTGGCTTCCGAATACCGCCGGTCCGGGCTACACATACTTTACTCGCTACTACTACGCGCAACAGGACAAGGAAGGCGCGATCATCGACGAGCGCTACAACCACGGCGGGCAGATTGCCGACTATATCGTCAACGAATTGGAACGTAAGTTGATGGGTTATTTCGTGCAGCGTGATGGCCAACCGGCGACGTCGCCCACAGCTGGAATTTATGGGCCGAAGGTAATGCTGATCAACGAATCGGCAGGCTCAGGTGGAGATGCGCTGCCCTATATGTTCCACCAGCGCAAGATTGGACCAATGGTTGGCACGCGCACCTGGGGCGGTCTGGTCGGCACGCTGGGAGTGCCGAACATCATCGATGGCGCCGGCATTACCGCGCCGATTCTGGCCTTTTATGATCTCTCCGGAAAGTGGGCGGTCGAGAATGAAGGAATACCACCCGACATTCAGGTCGATTACACACCGGCAGCAGTAATTAATGGACACGACCCGCAGTTGGAGCGCGCGGTGCAGGAAGCAATGAAGCTGCTGGAACAGAACCCGGTCCGAAAGGTGCCGAGGCCTGCGCCGATTGATCGGATTTCGAAACCGCGAACGAGATAAGAAGGCGGGGGCAAGCCACCCTTCCTGACCTGAGAGTTATTTTAAGGTCCTGGAGATTCGGTTCGAAATTCTAAGCCAACGTTAATAAGTCTGAAGCCTCGATTGGAGCGAATCCGTAGAATGATCTCATGGTCAGGAAGGGTGGTTTACCCCCGCTTGTTCTTCAGTGCCGTAACTCTTCTTTGCGCGCGGAAGTTTCTGTTTGCGATCAGTCTCATCGCAACGCTCCTCGCCGTTCCTTCAATCACCAGAGCTCAAACCGTTGACGTCAATCGCGTCGTCGCCGAACTCGAACCAGAAATTCAGCGAATGCTGGTCGCGGGAAATATTCCGTCGGCGTCTATTGCGCTGATCTCAGGCGATAAAGTTATTTGGACCAACGGCTATGGCTACTCGAACCTCTGGGCGCGCACGCCGGCGACACCAAATACGGTTTATTTGATCGGCTCGACCTTCAAGGCAATGTCCACCGTGGCGTTACTGCAGCAGATGGAGCAGGGAAAATTCAAGCTCGATGATCCAGTCGACAAGTATCTCGGCGACTTAAAAATTCAGGGCGAGGATCCACAGCACCCGATAACGTTTCGGCACATATTCACGCACACCTCCGGTTTGCCCGGAGACTTCGGCGGATTTCCGGTTTGGGGCGATACCGTGCCGCCGCCGCTGGAAGATTACCTGCGCAAGTCTTTGAAGGTAACCAGACCTCCGCTGGCCAGAGTTGAGTATTCAAACATGGCGTTTACGCTCGTGGCCTACCTGGTGCAAAAGATTTCCGGCGTACCTTACAAGCAATATATGCAGGAACATATTTTCACGCCGCTGGAAATGACCACCACGGCATTCGAACCTACGCCTGAAATGGGTGAGCGGCTATCTGTGCCCTACGTAGTTGATGAGAAGACCGGAGCTCAGACAGCGACCGTCAGAGTGAAGGCCTCGGTCTGGCCGGCGGGTATCGTCTATGGCACGGTGCTCAATCAGGCGAACTGGTTAATCACGAACCTCAACGGCGGGAAATTCAAAGACAAACAGATCATCAGTCAACCGACGCTGGATCAGATGTTCACGCGCCAATACGATCAATTTAAAGGTGGCATCGAAGGCATTTGGGGAAATGAAACGGCTGGATTTGGCCTGACGTGGTGGACCGAAGTGCGCGACGGGGATCATTACATCGCGCACAGCGGTAGTGTCGCCGGCTACACCGCCTTCTTACTGGGCAATCGCGATCGCAAACTCGGCTTCGCCATTCTGACCAACGGTAATCGTGCCCATCCGCACTTGTTCAAACTGGCAGACAAAGCGATGGACATCATGAAGAAGTACAGCACCGCGACGGGCGTTCAAAGTCCTCAATAGACTCCGCCATGCGATTGCCTGTCCCCACAGGGGACAAATTTAATAGCCGGTGACAACGTCATCGGACCCAAGTCGCGCGATTGTCTCGACCCTGTAAGGGTCGAATTCAGTTTCAGGTTTTGAGACGCCAATGCCGATTAATTCGACCCTTTCAGGGTCGGATACTTTGCTCGGATCGCATTCCGTGGGTGTTGCCCACGGCTATTCAATTTCACGCTTCCAGCGTGATGAATAAAATATGAGGAACAGGCTGATTCAATTCCTGGCCGCGATGCTCCTGATCGCTCTTTCGGCGATGTTGGTGGTGCGCGGTCAAGGACGATCGAGTTCAAGTCAATCCTTCGACGTCATCATTAAAGGCGGCACGGTCTACGACGGATCCGGCGGTGCGCCGGTCAAGGCCGACGTGGGAATCAGAGGTGACCGCATCGCCGCGATCGGTAATCTGAGTCGCGCTACTGCACCCAGCGTGATAGACGCGAAAGGCCTGGCGGTTGCTCCGGGCTTCATCAACATGCTGGCGCACTCCGAATCGTCGTTGATCGTCGATCCACGGTCGCTCAGTGAATTGAAGCAGGGTGTCACCACGCAAATCTTCGGCGAATTGTCGATGGGCCCACTGAACGATGTGATGAAACAACGTCTTCGCCAACAGCAGGGAGACATCAAGTACGACATCGAATGGACCACGCTGGCCGACTATCTGAAGTATTTGGAACGGCGAGGCATTTCGCAAAATGTCGCCTCGTTTATCGGCGCCGCCACCATCCGCGAAAACGTGATCGGCCTCGATGACAAGCCGCCCACTCCCGAACAACTCGATCAGATGCGCGAACTTGTTCGGCGCGACATGGAAGCAGGCGCCCTCGGTATCACCACGGCATTGATTTATCCGCCGGCATTCTTTGCCAAGACCGACGAACTGATTGAGCTGTGCAAGGTGGCCGCGAAGTACCAGGGCAAATATACGGTCCATATGCGCAGTGAAGGGAACCAGTTGATCGAAGGTGTTCAGGAAACCATGCGCATCGGCCGCGAGGCAGGCCTGCCAGTGGAAATCTATCACCTCAAAGCTTTGGGCAAAGATAACTGGCCCAAGATGGACCAGGTGATCAAAATGATCAATGACGCCCGCGCGCAGGGTTTGAAGATTACCGCGAACATGTACACCTACACCGCCGGGGGAACGGGCCTGGACGCTTCGATGCCGCCCTGGGTCTTCGACGGCGGGCGCGAAGCCGCTTATCGACGTCTTCAGGACCCCGCGATCCGTAAAAAGATTGCCGATGCGGTTCGCACCCCAACCAACGAATGGGAAAATCTTTATTTGGCCGCCGGCTCGCCGGATCGCATCCTGCTGGCGAGCTTCCGCACCGAAAAGCTGAAGCCCTATACCGGCAAGACGCTGGCTGAAGTGGCTCGTCTGCGTGGCAAAGATCCGGTCGAGACCATCATGGATCTGGTGCTCGAAGATCGCTCTCGTATCGGCACCATCTATTTCCTGATGAGCGAAGAGAACATCATGAAGGAGATCAAGCAGCCGTGGGTTTCGTTCGGTTCTGATGCCGCGTCGATCGCGCCGGAAGGCTTGTTTCTTAAATCATCAGCGCATCCGCGCGCCTACGGCAACTTCGCCCGGCTCCTCGGCAAATATGTGCGGGAAGAAAAAGTCATCTCGTTCACCGAAGCGATTCGCCGGCTGTCAGGTTTACCGGCGACCAACCTTGGCTTGGACCATCGCGGGCTTCTCAAACCGGGAATGTTCGCTGATGTGGTGGTTTTCGATCCGCAGACGATCGCCGACAAGGCCACATATGACAATCCGCATCAGCTCGCCGTGGGCGTGAAGGATGTCCTGGTCAACGGAGTGCAAGTGCTCAAAGATGGTGAGCATACGGGAGCGAAACCGGGGAAAGCCTTGTGGGGACCGGGGAAGGTTAAATGAATTATGGAGTGCGCCGGCTTGTCGGCGCTTTTGTCGATTGCCGCCAAAACAAAAGCGTGACAAGTCATCGCACTCCAAGCACCGCAACGGAGAGTCTCAATGTCTACAAAAATGTTTCGTGGGCTAATCATATCCGCACTCGTCTTTCTCTTTCCATTACTGCTTCACGCGCAACCTTCCGATCCACCCGCCGGTTTCGAAAAAATCGAACAGATGGTGCCCATGCGCGACGGCGTGAAGTTGCACACCATCATCTACGCGCCCAAAGCTGCTGATGGGTCTTTGCCGATTCTCTTTAATCGCACTCCATACGGTATAGACAATATTTATCGCGCGTTTCCCGGCTCGTTGCAGGAGTTAATCGATGAAGGGTTCATCTTTGCTTTCCAGGATATTCGCGGCAAATTCAAATCAGAAGGGCAGTTCATCATGCAGCGGCCACCGCGCGGGCCGCTGAACTCAACGCCCATCGACGAAGGTACCGACACCTACGACACTATTGATTGGATGATTAAGAACGTGCCGCGTAACAATGGCCGAGTCGGCATGTTCGGCACATCATATCCGGGCTGGCTGGTAGTGATGGCGATCATCGACCCGCATCCGGCTTTGAAGGCGGTGAGCGAACAAGCTACGCCGGCGGACATGTTTCTGGGCGACGACTTTCATCACAACGGCGCCTTTCGGCTGAGCTATGGCTTTGAATATGCGTACGAGCTGGAAACTTCGAATGTGCTCACGAACTTCAAGTTCGATCGGGCCGACACTTATCAATGGTACCTCGAACTAGGGGCGCTCTCGCACGCTGACGAGAAGTACTTTCACGGTAAGTTGCCGACCTGGAATAACTTTGTCTCGCATCCGAATTACGATGAATTCTGGCAACAGCAGGCGCTGTTTAGTCAGATAAAGAAACCGACCGTGCCCATCATGCATGTTGCCGGTTGGTGGGATCAGGAAGACTTCTACGGCCCGGTTACGGCCTATGAGATCTTAGAGAAGGCCGACACTAACCATTTGAACTATCTGGTGGCCGGGCCATGGAATCATGGCGGATGGAACCGCGCTACTGGCGACAAACTCGGCGACATCGATTTTGGCAGTCCCGCCAGTCAGTATTTCCGCGCCAACATTTTGCGGCCGTGGTTTGCGTATCATCTGAAGGATAAGGGAAAGTTCAATCAACCAGAAGCCACTACTTTTGAGACTGGGTCGAACCGCTGGACCTCATTCGACTCCTGGCCTCCGCGGGCCGGCGTCACGCCACGAAATCTGTACTTTCGTGAAAACAGACAGCTTTCGTTTGATGCATCGCCGCAGCGAACTCCGGAACAGTTTGACAGTTATGTCTCAGACCCTGCGCATCCTGTTCCTTACCGTCATCGGCCGGTCGAACCCACCTACAATCCGGCTAACCTCGGCGGCTCTCGCTGGTCGACCTGGCTGGTTGAGGATCAGCGCTTCGTAGATAACCGGCCCGACGTGCTGACATGGGAAACTGAACCTCTGAAAGCAGACATGGTGATCGCGGGCGACATTATGGCGCACCTCTTTGCTTCGACTTCAGGAACCGACAGCGATTGGGTAGTGAAACTTATTGATGTGTATCCCGAGAGTTATCCGAAAGATCCTAAGATGGGTGGATATCAACTGATGATCGCAGATGAGATCCTGCGCGGGCGTTTCCGGAACTCATTCTCAAAGCCTGAGCCAATTCCAGCAAACCAGGTCATCGAATACGCCATCGACCTGCACACGAACAATCATGCATTTCTCCAGGGACATCGCATCATGGTGCAGGTTCAGAGCAGTTGGTTTCCGCTCTACGATCGAAATCCGCAGAAGTTCGTCCCCAATATTTTCCTGGCCCATGAAGCTGATTTTCAGCCCGCCACCCAGAGAATATTTCGTTCGGGCCGGAATGCCTCATACATCGCGCTGCCCATCAAAGCAGCCTCCCGATGAGGGTCGAGCCGTAACCTCGTACCCATGAGTTTCATTCGTCCAAGCTCCTGTCTGTTGGTCCTCAGTCGCGCTTCACGGTATCGGCCGGCGCGGGCGCTTTCTGGTCCCCGCGCGGCGCTCCTCCGAAACGTTGACGGTATTCGGGTGACTCGATGAAGGCGCGTACCATATCAGCGCGGCGTATACGGGCCAGCGCCACCGATTCGTCACGTGCGTCCTCACCGGGCAGCGTGAACTGGTTCAGCTTCGTGAGCCAGAATTCATAACCTGAAAAGTTGTGGTCGGGCGCGTCATCAGGATTACGCCGCAAGTAGCCGTAGTATTGCATCAAGACGAAGGCGTCGTTGTACAACTTGTTGACGAGTGAACGCGACTGGATGACGCTCAGCAGGGCGGCAACTCGGCCGGTAATGTCACCGGTGCCGTAAGCGCTAATCGCCGCGTCGCGCTCGTCCGGCGCCGGAGACGCGCTCACGTTTGCGAAGAGTGTGTCCACATAGTTAGCAGCCGATTGTCCCTGGGGAAACTGCGTCACGAATTCAGCGCGCGAGACGAAGGCCTCGAGATACTTCTGCCTGTTCGCGTCGAGGAGTTGCGTAAAGCCTGGCTGCCCGACGATCACGCCCGCGCCTATCTGACGCTGGTCGCGCAGGAAGGTCTCGTAGCGCGGATTGCTTTCAATATTTCCAAAAGCGGCCTTGTGAGCGCGGATGACGAGGAAGCCGGTCTCCTGAAACTCGAGCGAGAGGAAGAAGGCAGCAGAGACATCGACACGCTTACGTTGCCGGCACAAGGCATCCGCGCCGCAAGCTTCAATCTGTTGCGTCCAGAAATCCTCGCCCGCCGGGTCGCTCTGACGATAGAGAAAGTCATGGTAGTGGTGACTGACAAAAGCACGCGAATCGTCAATGGGATTAGCGGGACCTTCAGTCAGGTTATCGCTGATTTGGAGTGTGGCCGTTCCAGGCACGCCGATAGTCCCGCCTTCCGGGTGCTGAAGAATCAGGGTCGCAAACTCCAAACCTTCCGTGTAGTTATCGTCGTTGATGAGAATGTCAAAAGTCTTCTCAGTCTCGCCGGGCGCAAAGACCAACCGGCCGGCTACCATTGTGTAGTCGCCTTTTTGCTTCGCGGTGTTGTCCTCGCTGGCTATCTCGACAGCGGCAGCTGCGCCTGATGGGCCATCGCGCAGCACACGGATGCTGATAGACGTGCAACCTTCCGCGACTGTGTAAACCGCTTTATCGAATTGGAAGATCGATGTCGTCGGCGCAGGTGTAGGCGTCGGCGTCGGCGTAGCCCTTCGTGTAGCTGTGGGCGTCGGTGTAACCGTCGGCGTTGGTGTCGGCGTAGGCGTCGGTGTAGCGGTCGGTGTGACGGTCGGGGTTGGCGTCGCTGTCGGGGTTGGCGTCGCTGTCGGGGTTGGCGTCGCTGTCGGGGTTGGCGTCGCTGTCGGGGTTGGCGTC
>Ga0105242_10000362_pt1 | contig 36296 bp, 27 predicted proteins | sample KBSM24metaG_FD_81521 | JGI IMG/M metagenome (GOLD analysis project Ga0105242, IMG submission 81521) | Miscanthus rhizosphere microbial communities from Kellogg Biological Station, Michigan, USA - KBS M2-4 metaG | ecosystem: Host-associated > Plants > Roots > Rhizosphere > Soil | place...
AACGAAAACGATCACCTTGCCTGACAATGATCGCATTCGAATTCTGGCAATGACCGTGGCCGACGAGCCCTGGGTGACGAGGCCGGCCCAGCCGTTGTATGACACATTAATGAGGGATGAGCGGTAGGGCTAAGCGGCGCGGGTGCGATGAGGTCATTACCATCCGCGTAAGTGGATGGATCATCGTATCACTCGAATTCGAAAGGCATCCTCGATCCATCCGCTCACGCGGATGGTACTGACTCCATGGCGAACGTTTGGGCTGGAAAAATATCTCTCGGGCTGTTGGTATTTCTGTCGCCGTTTCTTGCTACCCACGCCCAAACGAAAATCACGATCGATCACAACACCGGCGCGGCCATCAACGCCGAATGGAAATTCAAATCAGTCCCCTCGCCTTCACATGACGATGCGGCGTCAAAGGCGCGCGTATTAATCGTCGACGGGCAGGCTGATGGCAATAGCGCGGGCGTGGGCGCGTTGACTGACGGACTGCTGCCGAATTCTGACGATCAGCCGCGGCGGAATTTCTTCATCGCCCCCGGCAGCGGCGGCGCACGCATCCTGATCGATCTCGGCCGCGTGATCGAAGTCGCGCAAATCAATTCCTATTCATGGCATCCGGGATCGCGTGGGCCACAGGTCTATCGAGTCTGGGTAAGTGACGGGACGGCGGCGAATTTCAACGAGGCGCCGAAGGCCAACGTCGATCCGCGCAGCTGCGGTTGGAAGGTGCTGGCCACTGTCGACACCCGCCCGAACGACGAGACGAATGATGGCGGCCAATGGGGCGTCAGCATCAGTGACGCCGCTGCCAGTCTCGGGAAATTTCGTTACCTGCTGTTCGACTGTTACATCACGGAAGCGGCAGACGATTTCGGCAACACCTTCTATTCCGAAATCGACGTCATCGCCCGGAAGTAATGCTCACGGAGAGGTAGACGCGGGAAGGAGCAAGGTAGCGCAAATTGTTAACTTGCGATCCGTCTCTCAGGTCTTTCGCAAATTAACAACGTCGCGTTACTCAATATGCGGTACTGCCGTTGGGCTTCAAGCCAACCTTGATCCATTCACTACGTCGCGCGCTACTTCGTTGTCGTCCGGGTTTATGACTTTTCTTCCCACGGCGTATGCCAGTCCCGCGCCCGCCAGCACCAACCCACTGGTAATGAACGGATGATTGGCGGCGGCGGTGTACAAGCCGCGTTTCTTGTCCAGTTGTTCCTCGCCGGCTGTGCCGTCGATTATCTCCTGCGTCAATTGTGCTTCGGCCATGCTTCGCGTGCCTCCTCAATCGAGAGCCGAACAGGGTTCAGCCTTCTTGCGAACTTCATAAATCGTTGTGTGCGTGCAATGCCAATGCCATTTGCCTCCTGTCAAACGACTGCGATTTCTGCGCACGATGGTGGCAAACGAGAAGTCCTGTCCGCCGGCGCAGTGTTCGCGAGTCGATCCGAAATGCATCGATCGTGTTCTCTTAGCAAACGATTGCCGAATTAAGTGGCCGATGGTGGAAATCTTCGGTGGAAACAAAATCGACAATGAAAAGAAAAGAAATGTCTCAGAGGTTGGCCGGTTCGCGTTTGTGGTGAAGGGTTTGCTAGGGTCTCGACGCTACTGAGCGACGATGACGGCAATTGAAAGGCTACAGCTTCACGGAATCCTGCGGCGCGGCACACCTGCGCGCGGCTTTCGTTACCGGCGCGCTGACGGCGGCAAAGTTTCCGCTGCCGAGCTTGAGCGCATCGATCAATTAAAGATCCCGCCGGCGTGGACCAACGTCGCGATTAACTCAGCCGCGGGTGGCCGCATTCAGGCGGTCGGTCAGGATGCCGCGGGACGCTGGCAGTATCTCTACCATGAGAGTCATGTGCGCGCCCAACAGCGTAAGAAGTTTCGCCGGCTGATCGCGTTTGGTGAAAGCCTGCCCAAATTGCGCGCCACGGTCGCGCGCGATCTCAAATTGCCCGGACTCCCGAAGGAACGCGTGATGGCGGCCATCCTCAGAATTCTCTCGATGTCGTTCATCCGGCCCGGCAGCGAAATCTACGCCGACGAAAATGGAAGCTATGGAATCGCCACCCTCAGGCCCAGGCATGTTTCGGTGAAAGGTGAGCGCATCACCTTTGAGTTCGTGGGCAAATCGGGACAAGACCACACGCGCGAGATTCGCGACAAACTGGTCGCGGCTACTTTGAAGGAGCTTTTGAAATATCCGAACCGCCGCGTCTTCAAATACGTGGGCGCGGACGGGAAGATGGTCAACGTGACCCGGCCCGCGATCAACCGCTACATCAAGGAGGTATTGGGGCAGCATTTCAGCGCGAAGGATTTTCGCACCTGGGCCGGCACATTGGTTTGTGCCTGCGCCCTGGCCCGAAATCGCGCGGCCAATCCTTTGTCAGGAGACTTGATTGTCAAAGCCATCGAAGAGACCGCGTCTGTCCTGGGCAATACGCCGGCCGTCAGCCGCGACGCGTACGTCTGTCCGGCGGTGATCACGTCGTTTGAAAAAGGCGACGTCGTTAGCTGCTATTTCGCGACTTTACAAAAGCTGACTTCCTATCGCGGATTGAAACTGCATCGCGCCGAGAAAGCCGTCTTACGATTGCTCAAGAAGTGCGCCGCATGATCAGAAACCCGACCGTGAGGGAGGGTGCCGCTTTGACTCCGAGTTCGCGAGCGGTTGCGGCACCCTCCCTGACGGTCGGGTTTCTGAGACTTGACTAACGAAATCTGCCTCGATACTTTCTGCTCGTTGATAATCTTCTCCTCGTTCAAAACATCGTACGGCTCTGCAATTGCTTATCGAAGACTCGCTTAATCCAAAGATCATTTCAGATGCCGTTCAAACGCAGAGATTTTCTGAAGAGCCTGTCCGCTGGCATCGCCGGCGCCGCAGCTTTCGCCGGACTAAAGAAAGCCGCAGCGGCCACTGCCTCAACACCGCGAGCGCGCCGGCTGGTGCTGATCAAAATTGACGGCTTGCCGCATCGGCTGGTTGATGAGTTTGCCAACGAAACCGACCCCGAAACGGGCAAGAGCCGGCTTCCCTGGGTAAAGCACGTGTTCTATGAAAACGGCGCGCGCGTCAACAACTTCTATGTGCGCGGCATGAGCCTGTCGGCGCCTTCGTGGTCGATGCTCGACACCGGACAGCACCTGCAAATCAAAGGCAACGTTGAGTTCGATCGGCTGACGTTGCACGCGTATGACTACCTGAACTTCATCCCTTTTTATTTCGAGAACCTGACGCAACAACACGTCGACATGCCGGGCGTCGAAGTGCTCGACGAAGTCGGCAATCCGCTGCTGCTCGACGCTTATGGGCATCGCGATCGTTACCAGGGGTTTCAGACTTACCAGCGCGGCGTGCACTGGATGACCTTCAAAAAGAGCGTGAAGACGCGCCTGGAACGCTTCGGTGGCACACAGGAAGTAATCGACGAATGGACCACCAACGGACTGGAGCTGCGCAGCTTTATTCAGGACCAACTCGAGCGTGATCTGATCGAGAAGCTGTCCGATCCGCACGTGCGGTATCTTGATTACTACACGACCGACGTCGATCACCGCACCCATCACAATCGGGATCGCGAATCTCAATTGGCCGCCGTCCGCGAAGTCGATGCGACCCTGGGACGGATCTGGACGGCGGTCCAGAAATCGGCGCTCGCAAAAGATACGGTCGTGGTGCTGGTGTCCGATCACGGCACCAACACCGATCCGAATGTCATCAGTCAGGGCTACAACCTCGTGAAGTTATTAGGCAGCCCGGCGGGTGGCGGTCATCACGTCATTACCAAACGACGCTTGATGATGGACTATGCGCTGAAAGGGGTCTATCCGTTCGTGCCTTTGATCACGACCACGACCGACACTTCGCTTTATCTAAAGGGGCAAAGCACCGACTATCCCACGGCGCTGCTTGATTTCGACGGCAACGAACGATCAGCGGTTCATCTTCGCAATTCCGATTTCAACGTGCTTCACATGCTGCTGCAGCAACTCAAGAATCCGAAGATGAATGCCGGCCTGCGCCGGGCGGCGACCGATCTTTTTTTCGCCACCATCGATCGCAACCGGGATGAGTGGCAGCGACTCGTCAACGAAATGAATGAGGAGTTGCAGGCGCTGCACGGATTGATCGAGAAACAGCAACCGGTGGTCGCGGCGCTGCCGAAGAAATTTACCAGGGAAGATTTGGATGCCGGGCGCGATCAGGATGCGCATCGCGAATCTGCGCGCCTCAATCTTTGGATCGAAGTTGAAAGGGACTATCGCAAATATCTACCGACGCTGATGAACCTTCTGGCGCTGCGCCAGGATGGATTCGTGCCCGCGAAAATGAAGATTGAGGAGTTCATCGCTAAGGGCGCGATGGGGCCGGCGAACAAACTCTATCAGCTGCAGAATTATTCGGCCGGCCTGTCGCCGCAGGGACTCGTTTTGAGCAGCGACGGTTCAATCGACGTCGAGAAGAGTTTTGTTCGCGTCAATTATTTTCCACTGCTGCGCGGCGTGACTGTCCGCAACAATGTGCAGCCGGGCGTCAGTAATGAACCGATAGACTTTGTCGCCGTCCGCTTGCTTCCCGAGGATATCGATGGTCTCGAAGACAAAGATGTTCACGAGATTGTCTGGATCTACAAAGACGAAGCGCGCCAGGCGCTAATCCTCTCGCGAACGGATCCGGCGCAGGGACTCATGATTCGTTATCTTCCGGTCAGCGGACTGAGACAGTCGGCCAACCAAAGGATTTCATTCAAACAAATTAATTGGCGCGACGGCCTGCCGTTCAGACTCTGGGAAGATGCGAAACTACGAACGCCCGACGATCGTGAGGTCTGGTTGAACGGCTGGCACACGGGACATGAATGGGTGCTGGCAATTCATCGCACCGATTTCTCGAATTGCGTCGTCGGCATTCAGGAACATTTCTCGCGCCACGACACGCCGGCGACTAACGCGGAAGAACCAGGGCTGTCGCCGACCGAGCGACTACTGCGCCGGTTGCATCGGCGACGCCGGCGGCTGGTTGAGCCGGATTTGTTCATTCACGCGAGCAACCATTGGAACTTCGACGTGCGCGGCTTCAACCCCGGCGGCAATCATGGATCGTTCTATCGCGTCTCGACTCATTCGACCCTCATGTTTGCCGGTGGCGAGCACACCGGCGTTCCGCAACGAGTCGCCATCGAAGAGCCTTACGATAGTTTGGATCTAATGCCGACGCTGTTGCAGTTGACCGGCGATGCCGATGAGGGACGGCCCAACTCAGCCCTGGCCCAAGGAGGCTTTCGTAAATTTGCCGGGCGGGTCATTAAGGAATTGATCACGTAGCGCAAATTGCGAGTTTTGCGTCGCGTCATTAACTCTAAGCTCTGGTCTCTTACCTCTCCGTCATTGCGCTGGATAGATCCGACCCCTACCGCTACCCGAACTAACACCGGGCGGCGCAAATCTTATTAGCAATCGATATCCCAGCAAGACAGCGAGCACAAACGCAAACGTCAACGGCAGTCGCGTGTCCGCCTTTACCAGCATCCAGTAATGAATGACTCCGGCCACTCCCGCCAAATAAACCATCCGGTGCAGACGACCCCAGGCCTTGCCACCCAGACGCTTCACCATTCGGTTCGTTGATGTAAGCGCCAGCGGAATCATCAACAACAACGCCATCATGCCGACTGCGATGAAGGGCCGCTTGAGCACATCTGCGGGCACACTCTTCAAGTCAAAAAAGCGATCGAAGGCAACGTACGTCAGCAAGTGCAACGAACCATAAAAGAAAGCGAACAGACCTAATGTGCGCCGCAGCGTCACCAACCAGTTTGCACCGGTGACTCTGCGCACGGGGGTCACGGCCAGTGAGATGGTAAGAAAAACCAGCGCGAGCATTCCGGTCGTGTGCGTCACGAACTGCGTGGGGTTGGCGCCCGCTCGCCGGCGCCAGACGTCCCAAAGCAAAAGGACGAGCGGCACGAGCCCGTTGATTAAGAGAACAAGTTTGGCGAAGCGAGTGTCTTTCATATCAGTGAGCAGTGAGCAGGTAGCGAATTTCGGCGAACTTTTTTCTGGAAACTGCTCACTGCTTACCGCTCACTGCTCACTATCTTAGTAGTACTTTCTTAAATCCATACCGTCATACAGATGCGCGACCTGTTCGCCATATCCATTGAACATCAACGTCGCGCGGCCGCTGAATTCGCCGATGCGTTGCTCGCGCGCCTGGCTCCAGCGGGGATGATCGACATTCGGATTCACGTTTGAATAGAAGCCGTACTCGTTGGGCGCATCGATGTTCCAGGTGGTCGGCGGCTGTTCGGCGACGAGAGTAATCTTCACGATCGACTTGATACTTTTGAATCCGTACTTCCAGGGCACCACCAGACGAATCGGCGCGCCATCCTGCGGCGGCAGCGTCTGTCCGTACAAACCGGTCGCCAGGATCGTGAGCGGATGCATCGCCTCATCAAGGCGCAAGCCTTCGACGTAAGGCCATTCAAGCACCGACGTGCGTTGGTAAGGCATTCGTTTTGGATCGAGCAATGTTTGGAACGCCACGAACTTTGCCTGCGAATTCGGCTCGACCTGGTCCAAAAGTTTTGTCAACGGAAAGCCGATCCACGGGATGACCATCGACCACCCTTCAACGCAACGCAGGCGATAGACGCGCTCTTCCTGCTCGATTTTCAGTAGCTCGTCGAGATCAAATACCTTCGGCTTGTTAACCAGACCTTCAACCGAAACGCTCCAGGGACGCGTGACGAAACCCTTCGCCGCCACAGCCACGCCCCGTTTGCTTGTATCGAACTCGTAAAAATTGTTGTAGTTCGTGATGTCTTGCAGCGAGGTCCGCGCTTCGCTGGTCGTAAATCCATTCGCACTCCCGGCAGGCGAGTTGTGATCGGCAACTTGAATGGCTTGGCCGTTAGGCAGGTCGGCGGCCGGTGGGTTTAGTTTGCGATAGATGAATCCGGTGGCGGCGACCGATCCGGCGAGTATCGCGCCGCGCATGAACAGCCGCCGGTTTAGATAAACCTTTTCGTCCGTTATCTCACTTGACTTGATGTCCGTGCTCTTCTTGATCAGCATGGTCCCTGCTGATCAAGATCGTACGGCGATGAGGCGTCGGGCGCAAGAAGCCCGGCGCCGGCGCCAAAAAAAGCTGCGGCTCCGAACGATTAGTCCGAAGCCGCAGCCTTGAGGTGAAAGACGTGCCGCTAATAATGTTCGCGCGTCTTAGTTGCCCTTCATGGCGATGCCCTTGTTCTGTAGGACCTTGATCTCAACGCGGCGATTCTGTGCGCGGCCCTTAGCGGTTTTGTTATCGGCGACCGGATTGTTCTCGCCGTATCCGAATGGTTGCACCAATCGGCGCAGATCCATGCCGTGTCGCAGCACCAGGTACTGAATCACCGCATTTGCGCGAGCTTCGCTCAACTTCCGGTTTTTGGTGCTCTTACCGGTCGTGTCTGCAAATCCGACCACCTGCACCAGCCATCCGTTAGCGTTACCCTTTTTCTTTTCCTCTTTCGCCCACGCCGCCGCTTCATCGATCGTCTTCTTCGCGGTTGGATCCAAAACAGCGCTGTTAAGCTTGAACAATACGGGAATCATCTTGACGGTTTCGTACTCGTCCAAACCATTGATCCGATTGTTGGCCAGGGCCGCATCCTTAAATGCCGCATCAGCGGTCGCCTGTGCGGCTTCAGCTTTGGCTCTCGCTTCGTTGGCTAGCGCGGTGTTCTCGGCAATCTTCCCTTGCATCATCCGGGCTTCGTCGGCTGCCCGGCGGGCTTCTGCTTCAGCCGCTTCCAACCGCTTGGCGTTGTCGGCTGCCATCTTATCGGTTTGTTCGAGCGCTTGAGCCGATCTCAAATCCTGCTCATCAAATCTTACCCAGTCGGCAACCAGGCGGCCCTCGGAATCACCTTTGCCCTGCGCTTGCACGCGCAATCCACGCATGATGTAGGTGACTGGATAGTCCTTCTTGCGCATGCCGTGCGAAGTGACGTCTGTTCGTCCAGTCAGGACCACAGTCGTTTCCGCGCCGTCGACCGCTCGTACCTTGAACTCATCACCGTTGCGAATACTGATGACGCCCTGGACCTTTTGCTTCGTGCCCTGCGGTACCTGAACCGGGCGCGAATTGTCCGAGTTTTGGGCATATGCTCCGGCCGCTGCCAAAAACAAAAGACAGGCGACGGCGACCAACCCTGGTAAAGTTTTAAGATTTCTCATTGGTTTGCTCCTCTTTTCGTCTGGGATTTAAGAGAACTGTTTGTTCTCTTCATTTTTTCCAAATCCGGAGCGCGGGGACGGTTCAAAGGCGACGAGCTATGCTCCCTGACCGACTAAACAAAAGTCCTCTCGATCGCTGCTGCATCCAACCTGCTCCAGGCGGTTTTGCCTTCTCATCGGTCGCAACGATTCTAGAGGGGAGGACTTCGATCTAACACTGTCAGTTTTTACAGGGACGCCGGACGACTCGTGGACGGGAACGCGTTCGGGCAGAGCCGGACGCGCAAATCAGCTGGCGATACCAGAGCTTCTGAAATCTTGATGATCGGGAAACGGAAATGTGCTGGGTACAGGTACAACCTGACTCTTGACGGCAGCAGGACGGCGGACCAGATTCCTCCTTCGCACGTGAAGCTGATTAATTACTCCAACGACACCTGTTGCCTGCTGGGCGGCATTTTCCGCCGCGAGCCTGTCCGCGCGATTCTGCACGGTTCCTTTGAGATTGACCAAGCCCTCCAGCGACAGCACGCAAACCTCTTTCAAACGCCCGCCAGTCATCAGACAGATTTCATTGAGTACCCATTGCTCGATCTCGCTATCGCGCATTGTCAATCAGCCTCGCTCTCGCAAAGTGAAAAGCGGCGCAACGATGAACTGCGAATCCATCTCGTCACGCCGCGATTGTTACGTACCGCACCGGAGTTATCGATCCCCTCCGACATTACCTGAGATACCTTTGTTAACCATGAGCTTGATCTCGACGCGGCGGTTCTTGGCGCGACCCGCCCTGGTATCGTTGGCCGCGACCGGACCAGTCTGGCCGGCGCCAAACGGCTGGATCAGACGCTGCGGCTTAAGTCCCTTCTCAGTCACCAGGTAGTAGATTACCGAGTTCGCGCGCCTCTCGCTCAGGATTCGATTGTGCGAATTGTTGCCGGTCGTGTCAGCGTAACCGACGATCTCAGCCACCCAGCCTTTCGTGTTCTGGGTTTTCACCCAGTCGGCAGCTTCATCGATCGTGGCCTTCGCGGCGTTCGTCAGAGCGAAACTGTTCACGGGAAAGGTCACCGTAATAGTCTTAAGCACATCGAAGTCATCCAGGCCATTGATGCGATTGTTGGCGGTATCAGCTGTACCTTGAGCTTTCCTGGCAGCTTCCGCGGCCTCTCTGGCGCTTGCCGAAGCCGCCGCGGCTTCCGATCGCGCGGCCGAAGCCACCGCCTGCGTTTCTTGTAGTTGACCGGCGAGCCTCTCTGCTTCGGCCTGTTGCTGCGCTAACTGCCTGCGCAGATCGGCTTCCACCGGATCGACGGTCGATCTAAGTGCTTGCGCAGTCCGCAAATCCTGCTCGTCAAAGCGGATGTTCTGCGCCTCGATTGCCCCCTCAGAGTTCCCGACGCCGTCAACCTCCAGGCGCAATCCGCGAAGAATGTGGCCCAACTCATACATCTTCGAGCCGCGAAAGACCCCTTTCTTATGGCTCTTCACTTCCGTGCTGTTAGTTATGACGACCATCGTCTGCGGGCCGCCCATCGTGTCGCCCATCAGGAAATAATCTGATTCGCGCTTGGTTACGACGCCTTTGAATTTTTTCACTTGCTGACCACTCGCGACCTTATTAATGTCCTGGGCCATGACGGACCTGACGCCGAAGACATTCACCGCGGCGATGAAACCGAGAATGAACGCAAACGTCGTCACCTTCTGCATTGAATTTCCAGCAATCATTGGTGTGCTCCTTTGAGATATTGCGGTCTATGTTGCGATCTCGGTTTTTCGTTCCGAAGCTTTTCAGCAGGAGACGTGTCTGGATCACCTGAAACAGACTACCGATAAGCCGGTGACGAGAGCTTAGACTCAGGGCAAGCGCTGGGATACTGTCAATACTTACAGGAGACTTAAAGTTGGCAGTGCAGAATGCGCCGGCAACACATGCGATCCGCCTACGTCGAATTCGGTGAGCTGAACCTCGCGACAATCGCCGTGATGTTATCGGTGCCACCGGCAGCCAGCGCCACCGTCTTCAGGTCCTCACATGCCTTCGCGGATGACGTTGAGTTGCGCAGCAGCGAAGCGATGGTCTTTTCATCGACCATGTCCGAAAGGCCGTCGGTGCACAGCAGCAATTGATCGTTCTCTTTCAAACGCAAGCGGCGGACTTCCGGCTGAATTCTCGAACCCATCGACCCCAGGGCCGCGGTGAGCACGTGTCTCATCGATCGCGCGATCGGATCGGTGCCCGCTAATCCCGCATCGATCAATTCCTGCGCGACCGTGTGGTCCTTGGTTAATTGAGTGAGAATGCCATCGCGAAACAGATAAGCACGCGAGTCGCCGATGTGACCGAGCACCAGATTATTCCCGAGAGTCGCCGCGGTGGTCAGGGTGGTACCCATTCCACTCAGAGACGCGTCAAGGTCCGCTTTGCTCTTCAAGGTCTCGTCGATCTTCAAAAAGCGTTCTCTGGCTCGATTCAAGATTTCTTCGACCTTTTCAGGCTCATCGAATCCCAGAATCCAGTCAGGAGTTTCAGTCACTAATTCGATCAATCTGGTGAGAGCGGTCCGGCTGGCTACTTCGCCTCCTGACATTCCCCCGAGCCCGTCCGCCACCACCATGCCGTAACCTGTCAGGTTGTAACTGGCCGGCAGCAGCGCTTTATCTACATTCGTTTGCAGCGTTTGTAGCGCTCGTCCAATCCGAACCACCAGATAGTGATCCTCATTATTAGGCCGGACGTGTCCTTCGTGGGTCGTGGCCGCGACATCGATCGCCATCAAAGCGCCGGGGTCAGCTCTGAAGTTGCCCGCGGGCTCATCGAGCAGAAACTCCTGGGTAACCGCCGTTTGTTCTTCAGTTTCCATACGCATTGTTGTTGGCGTACGACGGGTTTGAATTGAGGTCAAAACCCGGCGACGCATGAGACTGACGATCCCCGCGAACAATATCCAATGGTGGCCTGCTAATCGCCTGTCAAAATTACCAGTTGGCTCAGTGATAGTGTTGGACTTACCGTTGAAGCTGGTGAGGTCTTAAGTAAGCAGCGCAAATTGTCAATTTGCGTTTCCCAAGCGCGCTAGAAACGCAGGTTAACAACTGGCGCTACATAATAATTATGCGAAAGTCGTTTCTCCTTTTGGTTTTTCTCTTTGTCGTTCTCAGCGGCAAAAATGTGTTTGCCCAGGATGCTCCAAGCCCTTTCGAGCAAGCCCAGAAGTTGCGCAGTGAGCTGAGCCAGCTTCACGATCGCGAGGCTGAGATCAAGATCCGTCTGGCGGAACTCGATTACGACCTCAAACCTGAGAACATCGAACGCCACTTCGCCGGCGTGGGCTCGGTTCATCCCGAAGAACTGCGCGAAGCACGACGCAAACAGTTGCAATTTGAAAAAGACCGCCTGGTGGGACAGCTCTCGGAAATCGATCAGAACCAGGCACGGCTCGAAACCGAAATTCAGCTCGCCGATTCCAAAGCCTACCAACAGAGCGCGCTCGGCGCCTCGAAGTTAAAGGTCAGCCTCGATCGAATCACGCCTTTCATGACGGCGAATTTCTTTCGGCTTGCCGCGCTCTTTTTCGCGCTGATTGTGGTTGGTGTCGCTCTGGCCGCCACGCGCAGACGAAGGACGCGGCAACCGGGCGATTAACTTCCAACTAATCGAAGCGCTCACCTCAAAATCATTCTGGTTCGCTCTAACCGGCAGCTTGCTGTCAAAGTTTTCGTAAACGTAAAATCCCCACCAGAAATCTTCACTAAATCATAGAGCCCTGTAAAAACTGACAGTTCCGCGCGATTCCGCGGTTGGATAAGCTCGCCAGACCTCAGACAGAATTCTCGGAAATAAGAAAGGGTGACGACGATGAAGAGTACGACAGGCCTTAAGGTTATGGGGATCGCGGTGCTGATCCTGCTCGGATGCGTATCAGCTTCGGCACAGGACATTAAGTACAATTTTATGCCGGGCACGGATTTCACGAAATATAAATCCTATCGGTGGGCGCGCGTCCCTAACGTTCAGTATCCGGATCAAATTATTGACAACCAAATAACCCAAGCGATTGATGCGCAGCTGGCGCTCAAGGGCTTGACCAAGAGCGGCGGGGAGACTGCCGACCTGGTGGTAACCTACCAGGCAGCGGTGAGCCAGGAGAAACAATGGAACTCGTTCAGCAGTGGCGACGGCGGATGGGGGTATGGACGCTGGGGCGGCTGGGGCGGCTACGGCGGCATGTCCACCACCACCACGACCAGCGAAACGATTAATATCGGGAGTCTGGACGTCGATATCTATGACGCCGCTGCGAGGAACCAGATCTGGAAGGGCCAGGCCACCAAGACGCTGGGCTCAGGTAAGGACCCCGCGAAAGTAAACAAGAACATCAACAAGGCGATGGAGAAACTTTTCAAGAAGTACCCGCCGCCGCCAAAGAAGTAGCGGGCTCGCGCCAACCACTCGAATTGAGGAAACGGCGGATGAAGATCGCAATCATCGTTCTCGGCTTTCTCGCATTGATGGGCGCTTCGGTTCTGGCTGAACCGACGCCCATTAACGCGTCTCAAACGCGCGAGGAGTTCGCGGCGGTGGGACAAATGCCGACAATCGCGGGCAGTACGATGGTCGGTCCGGGCGCTACGGCCGACATCACCATCTCAGTCGACAACTATTCCAGCGACGACGAAGCGCGCATGATGGTCGCCGCGTTCACTAAGGGCCAGCACAAGGCCTTGCGCAGCGCTTTAGCGAAAGCCTCAGTAAAGGCGCGCATCACTTTTGTCGGACGGAACGGCTTTTACGAATTGAAGCTGCTGCGTTCGACAAAGACTCCCAACGGCCGGCAGATTTTTGGCCTCGGCGAGAAGTCGATACGTTTTCTCGACGCCTACTACTCGGGAAGATGGCACCTCGAGGAATTTGGAATTCTTCAGCTTGAACTTACGAACAACAATGGAGTTGAGGAAGGTTCGGGCGCGATGATTCACAAAGCCCAAATCAAATCGCTCACGACAGATTCAATCAACCTCGACAATCACGGCATTGAGCCCGTGCGCCTTACAGTCCGCCGGCAGTAAACGTCCCCGCGTCTTCGCCCGGTTCACGCCAGTCGCGGTCGCAACAGCCTTTTCAATTTTGCTCGCGCGCGGTGAAGCTGCGATTTCGAAGTGCCTTCCGAACAGCCGAGCAGCTTGGCAATTTCGTCGTGCTTGTAGCCGGCAATTGCGAATAGCACAAACACGGTGCGACAGCCGCGCGGCAATTGGCCAACGGCGAGTTGCAGCGCAATGCGATCAGTAATTTGCACCGGCACTCGCTCCTTCAGTCGCGGCAGGATTGAATGCACGTTGTCTGCGTCGAGCGTTGACTGTTCTCTTCGCAGGGGCCGCCGCATATGCATCAGCACCAGATTCACCGTCAGGCGGTGCAACCAGGTGCTGAAGCGACTTTCACCTCGATACGATCCGATCTTCCGCACGAGGTGGACGAAAACATCCTGCGTCAGATCTTCTGCTTCCGCCGGATTGCGCATTATGCTGAGGCAGACTGCATAGACCTGCCGGTGATGTTTTATGTAAAGCTCGCCGAGCGCACTCAGGTCGCCGTTCGCAACCGCACGCGCTAACAAATAATCAGGATTGATTGCCTGGGCCGGTGCAGGGTCACAAAGCGTAAGCCCGCGGCGATTATTCAATTCGATCTTCAAGCTTCCACTATTCGCCGCCGCCATGTTCGCCTCTGTATTCAAGCTACGCGGCTGTCGCCTTTCGCATAACTGTTAGAAATAACAGGTTGCGATGCCTGTGGATTCCGGCGGGCAAACGCCTGTAATTTTTGACAGTTACTCAAGTCTTCCACGCTCACCTACGATTTCCCTTATGTTGGCGAAACTGCGCCTGGTGGATTCTCAAGTGGAGTAAAGCGAACGATCGTGTCAGAACCGCGAGCGGTAGCGACCGGATCAAGTGGCCCGTCGGTACAAATGAAAAATCTCAAATGGAAAATGACATATGGGAAATTCCGTGTTCTAACCATGCGCCATCATCACTGGCCGGAACACGGCATTTGTCATTTTCCATATTAGATTTTTCAGTTAGTCATTTGCCGATCGTGTCGGTAAAAAAGGAGACGCGAAATGAAAACACCGCCAGGCCAATCATTTCTGCAAATGGTTCGTTGGGTTGCAGCGTTTACGTGCGCCAGCGTCTTACTCGCCGGAACTCCTTTCGCAGCGGCGCGAGCCTCGTCACCATCGCGGCCGCAGGACGCAGTCAGGATTCCTTCGGATCAACTCGACGCTCTGGTCGCGCCGATCGCGCTCTATCCTGACAGTCTTTTAAGCCAGACGCTGGTTGCATCCACTTACCCTCTGGAGATCATCCAGCTTCATCAGTGGTTCCAGAGAAATGCCGGTCTCGTGAAGGATCAGAAAAGACTGGCTGAGGCGGTAAAGAACCAACCGTGGGATCCCAGTGTGCAGGCGATGGCCGCGATGCCTGATCTGGTGAAGCGTCTGGCAGACGATATTCAATGGACCACCGATCTCGGCAATGCTTTTCTCGCCCAGCAAACCGATGTTATGGATGCCGTCCAACGCATGCGTCACAAGGCACAGGACAAAGGATCGCTGCAGTCGAACCAGCAGCAAACCGTTCAGGTGCAGACAATCGAAAGCAAAGAAGTCATCGTGATACAGCAGTCGAATCCGGAAGTCGTCTACGTGCCGTCATACGATCCGGTCTACGTCTATGGACCGGCCGTCTATCCGTACCCGGCGATTTACTATCCGCCCTACTACGGCGGGGCTTATGCCGCGGCTGCGATTGGGTGGGGCGTCGGCTTCGCGATGGGTGCGTTCTGGGGCGGCGGCTGGGGTTGGGGATGCGGATGGGGCGGCGGCGACATCAACGTTAACTGGAACAATAATTTCAACCGCAATTCAAACTTCAACAACTTCAGTGGCAATCGTATCGGCAGCGGCAATCGGCCGTCGCAGTGGCAGCATAATCCGGCGCATCGCGGCGGCGCGCCCTACGCCGATCAGCGAACGGCGAACAGGTTCGGCGGATCGGCGCGCGGCGACTCGCTCGCGAACCGTCAACGTGGCGCGCGCAATCAGATCGGCCGGAACGGCGGCAACCTCGGCAGTGCGACGCGACCTGGCGGCGTCGGCGATCGTGGCGGCATTGGCAATCGTGGCGGTTCCGGCGCCGGTGTTGCTAATCGCGGCGGTGCGGGCATAGGCGGAAACGGTATGGGAAATCGAGGCGGCGCGGGAAATCGCGGCGGTCTCGGCAACAGCCCCAGCGTTGGCAATCGTGGCGGCGTCGGTACCGGGGGAAATCGCAGCGGCCTCGGCAGCAGCGGCAATCGCGGTGGCGTGGGCAATAGTCCCAGTGTGGGCAATCGTGGCGGCGTCGGTACGGGCGGAAATCGCAGTGGCCTCGGCAGCAGCAGCAATCGCGGTTCTTTCGGCAGCAGCGATCGCGTCGGCAATCGCAGCATTGGAAACAGCAGCCGCGGCGGCACTTACAGCGGCGGTTTTAATGGCGCGGGCACCCGCTCAAGCAGCAGCCGCGGGAGTTCCAGCATGAGTCGCGGTGGAGGCGGTTTTGGCGGAGGCGGTGGCAGCCGTGGCGGCGGCGGTTTCAGTGGCGGCGGTCGAGGCGGTGGTGGCGGTGGCGGACGCCGTCGATAGATTCAAGTCTCTTCGATCTCAGAACGATAATTTGGAGTGCGCCGGCAAAGCGAAGCGGCGACGGCGCTTTGGATCAGATCTCTAAGGTTTTGATTGATCCAAAGCGGTGTCGCCGCTTCTCTATGCCACCGCACTCCAAATTAGCCTGTAAGTTTTGACAGTTTCCCACGCTTCTGCGCGTCGCTACGATTCGCATACGACGCACACTCCTGTGCCTAAGCGCATCCGCAAATAGATGATCGCTTCAAACGCAAAACGAGTGGTGTCGTAAGAGCGACGTCCCCGGCCTAGAAGGAGCTTGAAATGAAAATCAATCTATCATTGGCAGACAGTTCACCCAGAGCATTTCGCTTCCTGGCGGCATTGACCTGCGGAGCGTTGGTGCTGGCGGTGACGCCGCTCGCAAACGCGACGCGTCTTGCGAAACCGCGAGCCATTCAAGATCAAGCGGCCGCAAAAATTGCGCCGGAACAGCTCGACTCACTGGTCGCACCCATCGCCCTCTATCCCGATAACCTCTTGAGTCAGACGCTGGTCGCTTCGACGTATCCGCTGGAGATCGTTCAACTGCAGCAATGGCTCGATAAGAATCAGAATTTGCTTAAGGACCAGACGAAGCTGGCCGAAGCGGTCAAGAAACAGCCATGGGACCCGAGCATCCAGGCGATGGCCGCGCTTCCCGATGTAGTGAAGCGCCTCTCAGACGACGTTCAATGGACCACTGACTTAGGCAACGCGTTTCTGGCGCAGCAGAGCGATGTGATGGCGGCCATCCAGCGCATGCGGCAGAAAGCTGAAGGCACTGGCGCGCTCGCTTCCAATCAGCAGCAGAAGGTGCAGACGCAGACGATCGAAAACAAAGAAGTGATCGTCATTGAGCAATCGAACCCACAAGTGGTCTATGTGCCTTCGTACAATCCAACAGTGGTTTATGGCGCACCGGCATACCCTTACCCGCCGATCTATTACCCGCCTTCAACTGGAGCAGTGATTGCCGCGAGCGCAATCTCGTTCGGCGTCGGCATGGCGATGGGCGCGGCGTGGGGCGGCGGTTGGGGTTGGGGCTGCGGCTGGGGCGGCGGCGATGTCAACGTCAACATGAATAACAACTTCAATCGCAACACCAACGTCAACAACATCAGCGGCAATCGCGTCAACAGCGGCAATCGCACCGGCAACGGCAATAAGTGGCAGCACAACCCATCGCACCGCGGCGGTGCGCCTTATGGCGACCGCGGCACCGCCAATCGGTTCGGCGGGACGACGCGCGGTGATTCACTCGCAAATCGTCAGCGGGCTGCTCAGAGAGATATCGGCCGGCAAGGCGGCAACCTCGGCAGCAATAATCGGGGCGGCGTCGGCGATCGCGGCGGTGTTGGAGACCGAGGCGGTGTCGGAGATCGCGGTGGCGTCGGAAATCGCGGTGGTGTCGGCAACAACGGTGTAGGAGATCGTGGCGGCGTCGGGAATCGCGGTGGTGTCGGAGATAACCGCGGCGGCGCCGGCAACAGCGGCGGGCTCAGCGGCAACCGCGGCGGTAGTGGCGTAGGTAATTCGGGTGGACTCAGCGGTAATCGTGGCGGCAGTTCCGGATTAGGTAGCGCCGGAGGTGATCGCGTCGGAAATCGCAGCGTCGGGGGCGGCTCCGGCTCTTCTGGAGGTCGCAGCGGTGGATTTGGTGGCGGCTCCGGTGGATTTAGTGGCGGCGCGGCTCGCTCGAGCAGCAGCCGTGGCTCATCGAGTATGGGCGGCGGCGGTTTGGGAGGCGGCAGCCGGGGCGGCGGTGGCGGTGGCTTCGGTGGCGGCAGTCGCGGCGGCGGCGGTGGTGGACGCGGCGGTGGCGGCGGCGGACGCCGCAGGTAAGCGCGGAGTGAAAGGAGAACAAAGATGAATCACAAGACTTCAAAATCAAATCGAAGCACACTGGTTTCGACATTTGCGACACTCGCACTTCTTTGTGGCGTGACCCTCGGTTCCCTGCCGCTCACGAATGCGCAGACAGCCGCCGCCGCGCCTAAGGGTAAGGCGTTTGATTCGGCGCAAGCGGCCGCCGATGCGCTGATTGCCGCGGGTGAACAATACGATGAGGCTGCCCTCGCCGAGATCCTCGGGCCCGAAAGCTTCGACATCATTCACACCGGCGAACCGGCGCGCGACAAAGAAAACTCGCAGGCCTTCGCCGCGCAAGCGCGCGCCAAAATGAATCTCGAATACAACAAGACGAAGACGCGCGCAAACATCGTCGTGGGCGACGAAGACTGGCCCATGCCGGTGCCCATCGTGAAGGTTGGCAAGAGCTGGTTCTTCGATCTGAAAGCCGGCCGGCAGGAACTTCTCTTTCGTCGCATCGGCCGCAATGAACTCGACGCAATCGAGGTCTGCCGCGGTTATGTCGACGCGCAAAACGAATACGCGCTGACAAAAAAGACCGCCGATCAGCCTAACCAATATGCGCAAAAAATCATCGCGACCGATGGCCAGCAGGACGGCCTGGCCTGGAAGAAAGCGGACGGCAGTTGGGATGGACCAGTCGGCGAGAAGATTGCCAACGCGATCACCAAAGGCTTCACTCAGGGGCAACCCTACCATGGCTACTTTTTCAAAATCCTGAAAGGCCAGGGTCCGGCGGCGCCGTTAGGTGAACTGGATTATGTGATCAAGGGCGTGATGATTGGCCGATTTGCTTTGCTCGCTTCGCCCGCGCAATACCGCAACACCGGAGTGAAGAGCTTCATGGTCAGCCAGGACGGCGTGGTTTGGGAGAAAGACCTCGGGCCCAAGACGCTCGAGATGTTCCAGAACACGGATCGCTTCAATCCGGACCGCACCTGGACGGCAGTAAAAGAGAGTAACTAAGCGCCCGATGAACTTCTCAAAAAGGAGATACGACATGTCAAGGCTTTACGAGATCACGAAATCAAAAGACGACTCGGCTAAGATGACGGAGCCGGCGGAAAACGATGAGCCAGTCAAAGAGGGTTACATTCCCCCTGGAGTCGATCGGCGCAAATTCATCATGCGCAGTGCGGTCATCGGCGCCGCAGCCGTGATGACCGGTCGCACGATTTCCGCGAAGGAAAGAGTCCTCAAGGCCACCAGCGAATCGTTGCTGCCGCCGCAACAGTCGCCGGCGCCGCCGCTGGATAAAAACCTAAACGTCGTGAAGAAGGGCCAAGGGCCGGTGATGACCGTGATCGACGAGTTTTATAAAGTCGGCCCGGGACCGTCGAGCTCACACACCATCGGTCCGATGCGCATCACCTATGACTTTTATCAACGGGCGGCGAAGTTGCCGGCTGACAAACTCGCCAAAGCGACCAAGCTCCAGGTGAATTTGTTCGGCAGTCTCAGCGCAACGGGCAAAGGTCACGGCACCGAACGCGCGGCGCTGGCGGGATTGGTCGGGAAAGAACCGGCCACGGTTGACCCGTTGTTTCTGGATGGTCTGCGCGACAAACCTGATCAGGTGTTTCCAGTCAAACTTGGCACATCGACCATTAACGTCAGTCTCAAGGACGTGGTCTATGACGCGACCAAGGGTAACTTTCATCATCCAAACACGATGACCGTGAAGTTGCTCGCCGGCAACGAAGTGTTGCTCGAGCAGGAGTATTACTCGGTCGGTGGCGGCTTCATCGAGTGGAAGGGATATACGCCGCCGAAGAAGAACACACCGAAGTACCCGTTCCGCACGATGAAGGAACTGCGGGCGCATGCGGACAACAATAAGCTGACTATCGCCCAGGTCATACTGGCAAATGAAATGTCGATTGCCGGCCGGACCGAGGACGAAGTCAATGCTTTCGTAGACAAGATCATCAACGCGATGGTCGCGACCGTGAAATCCGGCCTGTCCATGTCCGAGGATGATGTGCTGCCCGGCCCAATCAAACTGCACAGCAAAGCGGCGACCGTTTATAAGCGCGCAATGGATGACGCGAACGTCGCGGACCGCGGTATCGCGATGCTTTCGGCGTGCGCCCTGGCGGCATCGGAAGAAAACGCGCGTGGTCACCTGGTCATCACAGCGCCGACCGGCGGCTCCGCCGGCGTGATGCCGTCGCTCGTTTATGGATTGAGCGAAGTTCGCAAACTCCCGCAACAGAAAATCCGCGACGGGATGTTGGCAGCGGCTGGTATAGGCTACCTCTGCAAGCATCACGCGACGTTGTCAGCAGCTGAAGGTGGCTGCCAGGCAGAAATCGGCGTCGCCTCATCGATGGCGGCAGCATTGATCGCAACGGCGTTCGATGCTGAATCTCGGGTAGTCGAGAACGCTGCCGAATCCGCGCTGGAACATCACCTCGGCATGACCTGCGATCCGGTCGCCGGTTACGTACAAGTCCCCTGCGTCGAGCGATGCGCCTTCGGCGCCGTCAAGGCCTGGACGGCTTATGCGATCGCCAGCAATGAAATCGCGTCGCGGCATCGTATCGATCTCGATGCGACGATCCAGGCGCTGGCCGAAACCGCCAAGGACATGAACAGCAAGTACAAAGAAACGAGCGAAGCCGGTCTGGCTCTCTCAGTTGTGCTCTGTTAACGCTGGTCGGAGTTCCGCGCTTGCGGTCCTGATGGCCCATCAAGGCGGAACTCCAAACATTTCTCGCCCTCTGTAGTCGCCAACCGGGGCATCAGTCCATTCGCATTAATGGGAAAACTGTGTGGCTCAAGCTGTAGCAACTGTCAAAGCTGTCGAATCACCTCGCGCGAGGATGGTGGTCGTGGTTTGGATCCTGACCTCGATCTTCTACTTCTATCAATACGCGATGCGTTCGGCCCCGGCGGTGATGATGCCGCAGTTGTCGCAAGCCTTCGGGCTTAGCGCGCTGGGCGTCGCTTCCATCGTCGGTCTCTTCTATTACGGATACTCGCCTTTCAGCCTGGTCGCCGGGGCCGCGATGGATCGTCTCGGCCCGCGCAAGCTGGTGCCCTTCGCAGCGGTCACGGTCGGAGTCGGCGCGCTGCTCTTCTCGACCGGTAATGCAAACATCGCGAGCGTGGGACGCTTCGTGCAAGGGGCCGGCGGTGTCTTTGCTCTGATCGGCGCGGTTTATGTCGCGACCAGGAACTTCCCTGCTTCACAAGCTGCCACGCTAATCGGCGCCACCCAGATGTTCGGCATGGCCGGTGGCTCAGCCGGTCAATTCGTGGTTGGCCCGCTCATCGGTTCCGGTGTGCGCTGGAACACGTTTTGGCTGGGCATGGGCATCGCCGGATTAATCATTGGCGCCGTGCTTTATTTTCTGACGCCGAGCGAAGCGCCTGCTGCGAACCACGAAAGCGGATTCAAACCAATCCTGCAAGCGTTCGGCACGGTCTTCAAGAATCCGCAATCGATTCTTTGCGGCTTGATCGCCGGACTTCTATTTATTCCGACTACCATCTTCGACATGGTCTGGGGCGTGCGCTACCTGCAGGAAGCACACGGCCTCGATTACGCGGACGCCGTCATGCGCTCCGCAAGCGTTCCGTTCGGATGGATTATCGGCTGTCCTTTGCTGGGTTTTATTTCTGATCGAATCGGCCGTCGGAAACCTGTGATCATCGGGAGCGGGTTCGTGCTGCTGTTCCTGATGGCCTGGGCTTTATACGGCAAGCCCGGGGTGTTGCCGCCATACGTCATTGGCCTCGTCATGGGCATCGCGTCCGGCGCGGCGATGTTGCCCTACACGGTAATCAAGGAAGCGAACCCGCCGCAGTACGGCGGCACCGCGACCGGCGTCATTAACTTCATTAATTTCACTTTCAGCGCGTTGCTTGGTCCGATCTTCGGGTGGCGTTTTATGAACGCCACGGGCGGGGCAGCCACGCCCACCCTGCGCGATTATCAAACCACATTTAGCCCGCTGCTCCTGGGAGTATTCATCGCGATCATTCTTGCCTGGATTTTGAAAGAGACCGGCTCGGCTGCGCGACGTCAGCCGGGAGCGCCACTGCGAACAGAGGGGACAATATGAGCCAGGCTTTAGGGACCGGAAAATACGAACGCTTGTTGGAACGCTGCAAGCCACTCGCGCCTGTGCCGACCGCGGTCGCGCATCCATGCGAAAAGAGCGCGCTTGAAGGCGCCATCGATGCGGCCCAGGCAGGACTAATCACGCCGCTGCTCGTCGGACCTCGGAAAGAAATCGAAGATACCGCGAATTCTGCCGGCATCGATTTGGCCGGCTTTGAGATCGTCGATGCGGCCAACAGTGTCGATGCCGCTAAGCAAGCTGTCGCGCTTATCCGCGAAGGTCGGGCCGAAGTCCTGATGAAAGGCAGCCTGCACACGGACGAACTGATGTCCGCCATCGTCTCACGCGAAGGCGGCATGCGGACCGGCCGTCGCATCAGTCACGTCTTCATCATGGACGTGCCGACCTATCACAAGGTCATCATCGTCACCGATGCAGCCATCAACATCGCGCCCACGCTCGAGGACAAAGTCGACATCGTGCAGAACGCGATCGACCTGGTGATTTCGCTGGGCCATGAAAAGCCGAAGGTCGCGATCCTTTGTGCGGTAGAAACTGTCAACTCGAAAATGCCGGCGACACTCGACGCCGCCGCGCTTTGCAAGATGTCGGAGCGCGGACAAATCAAGGGCGGCATACTCGATGGGCCATTAGCCTTCGATAACGCGATCAGCGCCGAGGCTGCCAGGACGAAAGGAATTAAGTCGGCCGTCGCCGGCGACCCGGATATTTTGCTGGCGCCCGATCTCGAAGCGGCAAATATTCTCGCGAAGAACCTGACGTTTCTGGCAAATGCTGATAGCGCGGGAATGGTGCTGGGCGCGCGCGTGCCGGTGATTCTCACCAGCCGCGCCGACAGCGTGCGTTCGCGAATTGCCAGCTGCGCGGTCGCCAAACTGGTAGCGCACGCGCGGCGCGCGAAACCATGAGCACAGGTGCATTGAAAAGGGGGGATGGGATGGCCGCCACAAATAAACACAGATTCTCACAGATAAGAATCAGAAATCCGATCTGTGTTCATCACTATCATTCTGTGGCTGGTCTCTTCCAGATCGTTTCATATGTCGGAAGCTAAACACATCACCGTTGACGGCAACGAAGCCGCGGCATCAGTCGCTTTCCGCCTGAGCGAAGCGATCGCCATCTTTCCGATCACGCCCAGCTCGCCGATGGCGGAACTCTGCGACGAATGGGCCGGTAAGAAGAAGACCAATCTTTGGGGCGTCATTCCTGAGATCGCCGAGATGCAATCGGAAGGCGGCGCGGCCGGCGCGGTGCACGGCGCGCTGCAAGCCGGAGCGCTGTCGACTACCTTCACCGCGTCGCAGGGTCTGCTGCTGATGATTCCCAACATGTACAAGATCGCCGGCGAGCTTTCGCCGTTCGTGATGCACGTGACGGCGCGCACTCTCGCGACCCACGCGCTTTCGATCTTTGGTGATCATTCAGATGTGATGGCCTGCCGGCAGACAGGTTTTGCCATGCTCTGCGCCAACTCGGTGCAGGAGGTTCATGACCTTGCGGCCGTTGCTCATGCAGCCACGCTCGAATCGCGAATTCCCTTCCTCCATTACTTCGACGGCTTTCGCACCTCGCATGAAGTTTCGAAGATCAAGGAACTCAGCGATGACGATTTGCGGAGTTTGATTTCCGAAGATGCCATCGCCGCGCATCGCGACCGCGCGCTCACTCCTGACAAACCTGTCATTCGCGGCACGGCCCAAAATCCGGACGTCTTTTTCCAGGCGCGCGAAGCAGCCAATCCGTTTTATGACGCCTGCGCGGACATCGTCGAGCGAAAGATGAATCTGCTCGCTGAACGCACCGGCCGCCAATACAAATTGTTTGAATACGAAGGCGACCCCGCGGCCGAACGAGTGATAGTAATCATGGGCTCCGGCGCCGAAACTGTGCAGGAGACTGTCGACGAACTTTGCGCCGCCGGCGAGAAGGTCGGCGTGCTGAAGGTTCGTCTGTACCGCCCATTCAGCGAAAGCCGGTTCCTCGCAGCGCTGCCGAAGACCGTTACTGCGATTGCCGTGTTGGATCGCACCAAAGAACCGGGCGCGCCCGGCGATCCGCTCTATCTCGATGTCGTGACTGCTTTGGCCCAGGCGCGCGCGTGGGCTGAAAGTCCGCTCGCCGTCGAGCCGCGCGTCGTCGCCGGCCGTTACGGCCTGTCGTCGAAAGAATTCACGCCGGCGATGGTCAAATCAGTTTTCGACGAACTGGCGAAGGACAAACCCCAGAGACATTTTACGTTGGGAATTGTCGATGACGTCACGCACCTCTCGCTCGCCTGGGACCAATCGTTTCGCACAAAGTCCGATGACGTATCGACTTCCCTGTTCTATGGCCTGGGTGCAGACGGCACCGTCGGCGCCAACAAGAATTCGATCAAGATCATCGGACAGGAAACCGATCGCTTTGTCCAGGGCTACTTCGTTTACGATTCGAAGAAGTCGGGCGCGATCACCATTTCACATCTGCGCTCGAGCCCGCGTCCGATTCGCTCAGCTTATTTGATCGAAGAAGCCGGATTTGTCGCCTGCCATCAATTCGAATTCATCGACAAGATTGAGGTGCTGGAACACGCCGCGCCGGGCGCAGTGTTTCTGCTGAATGCGCCGGCCCTGAATGCAGCAGATGGGACTGCCGAGGTTTGGGATCGACTGCCGCGTGAAATGCAGCAGCAGATGATCGAAAAACAGATTCGCTTTTTTGCGATCGATGCTTACGCGCTCGCCAAACAGGTCGGCATGGGCGGTCGCATCAACACGATCATGCAGACCTGTTTCTTCGGCATCTCAGGCATTCTGCCGAAGGACGAAGCGATTGCGCACATCAAGAAATCGATCGAGAAGACCTACGGCAAACGCGGGCCGGAAGTCGTGAAGCGAAATTGCGAGGTGGTCGACCTGTCGCTCGCTCAGCTGCACGAAATTCCGGTCCCCGGCTCTGTCACCGCGACGCGTTCGCGACCACCGATCGTTTCCGAACAGGCGCCCGATTTTGTGCAGAAGGTCACGGCCGTCATGCTCGCGGGTAAAGGCGATCTGCTGCCCGTCAGCGCCTTCACTGTCGACGGCACCTGGCCGGTGGGAACCGCAAAATGGGAAAAGCGAAATATCGCACTCGAAATTCCCGTGTGGGATCCCAAGGTTTGTATTCAATGCAACCAGTGCGCGCTGGTTTGCCCGCACGCGGCGATTCGCGCAAAGGTTTATGACGAATCATCGATGGCTGGTCCACCTGAGACTTTCAAGTCAACCGCGTACAAGGCGCCTGAATACAAAGGCAAGCTGTTCACGATTCAGGTCGCGCCCGAAGACTGCACGGGCTGCAACCTGTGCGTCAATGTATGTCCGGCGAAGGACCGCACAAATCCCAAACACAAAGCCATCAACATGGCGCCTCAGGCCCCACTCCGCAATGACGAGCGCGTCAACTATGACTTCTTCCTGAAGCTGCCTGAGTTGGATCGCACCAGTGTCGCCCGTCTCGATCACAAGGGCTCGCAGTTTCTTGAACCGCTGTTCGAGTACTCGGGCGCGTGCGCCGGTTGCGGTGAGACTCCTTACCTGAAGATGCTGACGCAGCTATTTGGCGATCGCCTGATGATTGCCAATGCCACTGGGTGCTCTTCGATCTACGGCGGCAATCTGCCGACAACGCCTTACACCACGAACGCGGATGGCCGCGGACCGGCGTGGTCCAATTCATTGTTCGAAGACAACGCCGAATTTGGTTTTGGTTTTCGCCTGGCGATTGACGCGCACATCAACGCGGCGCGAGTGCTGCTTGAACATCTGGCTCCCAAGATCGGCGATTTTCTGACCTGGGAGCTGATTAATGCTGATCAGAGCACCGAAGCCGGAATCAGCGCGCAGCGTGATCGAGTAAGCGCGTTGCGCGAGCAACTGGCCGGAATCGCTTCTGCTGAGGCGCGTCGTCTCGATCAGTTGGCCGACTATCTGGTGAAGAAGAGCGTCTGGCTCGTGGGGGGCGATGGCTGGGCTTACGACATCGGTTACGGCGGTTTGGATCACGTCTTGGCGAGTCACAAGAACGTCAACATTCTGGTGATGGACACGGAAGTCTATTCCAACACCGGCGGCCAACAGTCGAAAGCGACGCCGCTCGGCGCGTCAGTTAAGTTTGCCGCCGGCGGCAAAACGGTCGGCAAAAAAGATCTCGGGCTGCTGGCGAACATGTACGGTCACGTCTACGTCGCGCGCGTCGCCTTCGGCGCGAAGATGGCGCAAACCGCACAGGCATTTCTCGAAGCTGAATCGTACGACGGGCCATCGCTGATCATCGCGTATAGCCCGTGCATCGCGCACGGCTACGACCTGGCCAACGGCGCCGCGCAGCAAAAGTTGGCGGTTGAATCAGGAGTGTGGCCGCTTTATCGATTCGATCCGAGGCGCCTCGAAAAAGGCGAACCGCCGCTCAAACTCGACTATGGCCCACCAAAACCGACGGTGGCCGAGTACATGCGCAACGAATCACGCTTCCGCGTGATCGAACGCGCCGATCCGGCCCGGTACAAATACTTTCTTGAAGAAGCTCAGGCGGCAGCGACGCGTCGCTACGCCGGCTATCAACAGCTCGCGCAAATCACTCTGCCGGCGCGAACAAAGGCTGCGGTCGACGGAAATGGCGACGCCGGCAGCAACGCGGACGTCGCCGGAAATGGTGAGGTGAAACAATGAATCTCACAACGACTTACCTGGGAATGAAGCTGCCGCATCCGCTGATCGTAGGCGCCGCCGGGCCTCTGACTGACGACCTCGGTTCGGTCAGACAACTCGAAGACGCGGGTGCCGCCGCCCTGGTCTTGCGCTCGCTTTACGAAGAAGAGACTACCGGCGAGCAAATGTCTTCCTATTTTTACAGCGACAGTCACGGCGGTTCGTCGGCTGAGGCGGACACTTATTTTCCGGATCCTTTACTGGCGCCCGGCCCGGACGAATATCTCGAACACCTCCAGCGGGTGAAAGGCGCGGTGGCGATTCCGGTGATTGCCTCGCTCAACGGAGCGACGAGAGGCGGTTGGACGTCGTACGCGAAATTGTTGGAAGAGGCCGGCGCTAAGGCGATCGAACTGAATCTTTATCACTCGGCCAGCGATGCTGCGCTGAGCGCCGCCGAAGTCGAAGGCCAGATGATCGAAATCGTTCGCGACGTAAAGCAGGCAACGCAGATTCCCATCGCCGCCAAACTTTCAACGCGCTTTACGGCGTTTGCGAACTTCGCGTTGCAACTGGACGCGGCCGGAGTTGACGGCTTCGTTCTCTTTCACCGATTTCACAACGTCGATATCGACGTGCTCGAGTACGACGTGCTCCGTTCGCTCTCGTTGTCGGATTCATCCGAACTCCAGGTGGGATTAAGAGGCGTGGCAGTTCTCTCCGGCAGAGTCAACGCATCGCTCGCCGTGACCGGCGGAGTTCACACGTCGCTTGACGTGGTTAAGGCAACCATGACCGGCGCGCACGCCTGCCAGCTGGTCTCATCTTTGATCGCGAATGGCGCGGGACACATCGGCGCCCTGCTTACAGGGCTTGATGAGTGGATGAAAGAGAACGATTGGGAATCGCTCGAAGAGATGCGCGGCAACATGAGTTTTCATCGCGTGCCCGATCCGGGTGCGTATGAACGCGACGCGTTCCGCAGGATGTTTCGATGACGGCCACAGAGGCACAGAGATAATCAACAAGACATGATTCGCAGTTTTCAATCTTCTTCACTTCAGTCTCTGTGCCCTCTGTGCCTCTGTGGCAAATCAATTTTGGAAACGACCTATGGATGACTTTGCCTTAGTGCTAAACGCAGGCTCGTCGAGCCTGAAATTTTGTGTCTTCCAGCGTCCCGATGGGGAGAGGTGGAGGCTGGGAGCACGAGGCCAGATAGAGGGCATCGGGACATCGCCCCGACTGTCTGTCAAGGACGAGAACCTCCGGAAGGTGGCCGACGAACAGTTAGACACCTCCACTGTCCAAAACGGACGCGACGCGATCGGTGCCCTCGCACTCTGGCTTAGATCTCATTACGCCGGCGCGCGGGTGCTGGGCGTGGGTCATCGCGTGGTCCATGGCGGCGCGAAGTTCACCAGCGCGGTAGTGGTCACTCCAGAGATTGTGACTGAGCTGAAGAAATTGATTCCGCTCGCGCCTCTGCACCAACCATACAACCTGGCGGCCATCGAAGCGGTCGAAGAGAGACTGCCGGGCGTGCCTCAGGTAGCCTGCTTCGATACCAGCTTTCATCGCGATCATGCGCCGGTTGCCGATCTAATTCCGCTGCCGCGCGAAGTTTGCAAAGGCGGACTCCAGCGCTACGGCTTTCACGGCCTGTCTTACGAATACATCGCCTCGCATTTGCCCGAGGTCGCGCCGGACATTGCCAAAGGAAAAGTGATAGTCGCGCACCTCGGCAGCGGCGCCAGTCTCTGCGCTTTGAAAGACGGCAAGAGCGTCGACACCACGATGGGCTTCACCGCCGTGGAAGGTCTGTGCATGGGCACGCGGCCCGGCAGTATCGATCCCGGCGCGGTGCTCTATCTTTTTCAGAATCTCGGCCTCTCGGTAAAAGAGGTCGAGACGATCCTCTACAAGAAATCCGGGCTGATCGGAATTTCGGGAATCAGCAATGACATGCGCGACTTGCTCGGGCGCGAAGAACCTGAAGCAAAGCTCGCGGTCGATTACTTCATCTATCGCATCGCCAAAGAAATTGGCGCTCTGGCGGCAGCACTCAGCGGCGTGGATGCGCTCGTGTTTACGGCCGGCATCGGAGAAAACTCAGCCGAGATTCGCCGCAGAGTTTGTGAGTCGTCGGCGTGGCTCGGCATTGAACTCAACGACGACGCGAATCAGCAAAAAGCAGATCGAATCTCGACACCACAAAGCAAAATTTCAGTTTGGGTAATACCGACTAACGAAGAGCTGATGATCGCGCTGCACACCGGCCAATTGCTGGGATTGCGATCGCAGACAGCCGAACATGCAGCATAAAAGGAGAACCAGGATGGCCAGTCCGACAGCAACATTGGAAGTTCCCGGCAATAAGGCCTCAGCGTGGGAAGGATTCACCGAAGGTCTCTGGCAGAAAGAGATCAATGTCCGCGATTTTATCCAACAGAATTACACGCCCTATGACGGTGACGAATCGTTTCTGGCGCCCGTCACCGAACGCACCAAAAAGATTTGGAAACAATTAAACGCATTGTTCATCGAAGAGCGCAAGAAAGGCGTGCTCGAGATTTCGCAGATTCCGAGCGCCATCAATTCACACGCGCCCGGCTACATCGATCGGGACAACGAAATCATCGTCGGACTGCAGACTGAAAGTCCGCTGCGTCGATCGATCATGCCGCAGGGCGGTTTTCGCATGGTCCTGAGCGCGCTGAAAACTTACGGCTACGAACCCGACCCGCACGTCGTCGAGACCTTCACCAAGTATCGCAAGACTCACAACGACGGGGTCTTCGATGCCTACACGGCTGACATTCGCGCCTGTCGCAGCTCGCACATTCTCACCGGGCTACCCGACGCTTACGGACGCGGACGAATCATTGGTGACTACCGGCGCGTTCCGCTCTACGGCGTCAAGCGTCTGATCGAAGAGAAGCAGCGAGAGAAAGCGAACCTCGATCCGGAGATGTCGACTGACTCGATCATTCGCGATCGCGAAGAATTGAGCGAACAGATTCGCGCGCTGAAAGAAATGCAGAGCATGGCTGCGGGTTACGGTTTCGACGTTTCGCTGCCCGCGACCACCGCCAAAGAAGCGGTCCAATTCCTTTACCTTGCCTATCTGGCGGCGGTCAAGGAAGGAAATGGCGCGGCGATGTCGCTGGGCCGCACCTCGACATTCCTCGACATCTACTTTCACCGCGACATGGCCTCCGGCGCTCTGACTGAGGAACAGGTCCAGGAAATTATCGATGACTTCGTCATCAAACTTCGCATCATTCGTTTCCTGCGCACACCTGAATACGACGAACTCTTTGCCGGCGACCCAACCTGGGTCACGGAATCGATAGGCGGCGTTGGCGATGACGGGCGGTCGCTGGTGACGAAGACGAGCTTTCGCTATCTGCAAACGCTCTACAATCTGGGGCCCGCTCCCGAACCGAATCTCACCATCTGGTATTCACCGCGGCTACCCGACAGTTTTCGCGCATTCGCTTCGAAAGTCGCGATCGACACCAGCTCGATTCAATTTGAAAGCGACGAGATCATGCGCCGCGCGTGGGGCGATGACGGCGCCGTTGCCTGTTGCGTCTCGCCGATGCTGATGGGCAAGCAGATGCAGTTCTTTGGCGCGCGCGCCAACCTCGCCAAGTGCCTGCTCTACGCCATCAACGGCGGCCGTGACGAAGTTTCCGGCGAACAAATTGCGCGTAAATCTGCGGCGGTCGAAGGCGAATATCTCGATTTCGACGACGTGCTGGGCAAGTTTGAAGAGATGATGGATTGGCTCGCCGGCGTCTATGTCAACGCCATGAACGTGATCCATTACATGCACGACAAGTACGCGTATGAGCGGGTGCAGATGGCGCTGCACGATTACAACCCGGTGCGCACGATGGCCTTCGGGATGGCCGGCATGTCGGTCGTCGCCGACAGTCTTTCGGCAATTCGTCACGCGAGGGTGAAAGTCATTCGCGATGAAACCGGCCTGGTCAACGACTATCAAATCGAAGGCGACTTTCCGAAGTTCGGCAATAACGACAATCGCGTAGATCATCTCGCAGCCTGGGTGGTTACGACTTTCATGGCCAAGCTGCGCAAGCATCCGACGTATCGCAATGCGATTCACACGCAGTCGATTCTCACGATCACTTCGAATGTCGTCTACGGCAAGGCCACCGGCAACACGCCCGACGGTCGTCGCCACGGCGATCCCTTCGCGCCGGGCGCCAACCCGATGCACGGCCGCGACTCGCACGGCATCCATGCGTCGGCGGCCTCCGTCGCCAAGATTCCCTATCGCGATGCGGCCGACGGCATTTCGCTGACGACCACTCTGATTCCCGAGGGTCTCGGGCGGGTGGCCTCAGACCGAATCACAAATCTGCGCGCGATGCTCGACGCATTCTTCGGCGTCACGGGCTATCACATGAACATCAATGTCTTGAATCGTGAAATGCTGATTGATGCGATGGATCATCCGGAGAAATATCCGAGCCTGACAATTCGTGTCTCGGGGTACGCGGTGAACTTCGTCCGTCTGACGCGCGATCAGCAAATGGACGTCATTAACCGCACCTTCCACGGAGCGTAGGCATTGTGTCAGGACCGCAAGCGGTAGCGACCGGATCAGGTGAACTCGGAGCGGTCAATTGATCCCATCGTTACCGCTCCGGGTTCTGAAACGAATCACATCATGAGCACAGAGCAAGCCGATCAAGAATTACCTTTGGAAAGCAACAGCCCTTACGAGCTGCGGCTCGATCAGAGCCGCGATGTTTCCGAATCAGCCGTCAAGCAGGCGCTGAAAACCGGTGACCTTGGTTTCGTTCATTCCTTTACCACCGGTTCGGCAGTCGATGGGCCGGGCATGCGGCTGGTCGCGTGGACCGCGGGGTGTCAGTGGCGCTGTGTTTACTGCCACAACCCGGACACGTGGAACATGATGAACGGAATGCCGGTGACCATCGAGCGCGCGATTGAGGGACTGAACAAATATCGTCACGGCCTGAAAGCGATGGGCGGTGGTATCACGATCAGTGGCGGTGAACCGCTGATGCAAGATCGTTTTGTCGTGAAGCTTTGTCGCGCAGCCAGGGCCTTGGGCGTTCACACCTGCATCGAGACGAACGGATATCTGGCCGAACGCCTGACTGATAGCGACCTCGACACAATCGATTTAGTGATGCTCGGTTTGAAAAGCTGGGGCGACCACCACAAAAACGTGACCGGCAAAGAAATCGACCCGACTCTTGAATTTGCCAAACGCCTGGCCGCGCGCAAGCAACCGGTTTGGCTGCGGTTCGTCCTGGTGCCCGGATTGACCGATGACGAGGACGATCTTAAAGCCATGGCGCAGTTTGCCGCCGGCTTGGGAAACGTCGAACGCGTCGAGGTGCTGCCGTTTCATCAACTGGGCAAATACAAATGGGAACGGCTCGGTCTCGATTACACACTGGAGCAGACCCAGGCGCCGTCGCCGGAACAGATCAACAAAGCGTGTGATCTGTTCAAGGCGGAGGGATTAAACGCCGTCTAGTTCTGAAACGATTTGAAACTAAGCACAACCTGGCTCTTCTCATTTTTAAGATCGCAGTCTGAATAAAGCATGCAGGCAACTGGATTGCTGGACGTCTTCCCGATTTGGATCCTGATTCCGATCACTTTAATCGTCGGGGCCCTTTCCGTCGAAGCCGGATATCGAATCGCCAACTGGCGCAAGCGCGGCGCAAAGGATCGCACCGAAGCGCCGGCAGCCCCGATCGTCGCGGCAACTCTGGGGTTGCTCGCATTTCTGGTGGCCTTCACTTTTGGCGCCGCGGCCTCGCGCTTCGAAGAACGCCGGCAAGCGGTCCTGGCTGAGAGCAATGCCATCAACGCATCGTATTTGCGAGCGCAGATGGTGCCGGAACCGATGTCCACAAATGAGCGCGGCCTTTTGCGCGAGTACGTGGATGTTCGCGTGAACGCAAGCCAAAACGGCCAGATTGCTCAGGGCATCGCAAAGTCAGAGGAGTTGCACAAACGGCTTTGGGCGGAAGCTGTGGCCGCCGCGCAAAAGGAACGCTCGCCTATGACTTCGCTCTTCATGTCATCGCTGAACGAAGTGTTTGCGCTGCATGAAAAGCGCGTGACCGCGGTCGTGTACAACCGCATTCCCTCAGCGATTTGGTTGGGCCTTTACGTGCTGCTGATATTCGCGATGTCAGTCGTGGGTTATTACGAAGGGATGAGCGGCACGCGGCACACGCTCGCGGTTTACGGGATGGTATTCGCGTTCGCGATCGTGTTCGCTTTGATCGCAGATCTCGACCGGCCAGGCAAAGGCCTGCTGGAAGTGAATCAACAATCGATGGTCGATCTTCAAAAGTCTATGGGCCAGTCGCCGTAGATTGGAAAGGTAGTCATGTCAACTATCCAGGCAGTGATGCCGCCCTCTTCCAGCAATGCGCTGATGACTTTTCTGCGCAAGCCAATGAATTGGTTCCTGTTGTTTATTCCGTTCACCGTGGCGCTCGAACACGTGCATGGGATTCCGGCTCCGGTTCTGTTTTTTTCAGCGGCGCTGGCAATCGTGCCCATCGCGGCGACGATTGTAGCCTCGACTGAACAACTGTCGACGCGGACGGGCGATGCGATTGGCGGATTGCTGAACGCCACGTTTGGCAACGCGCCGGAATTAATCATCGCGCTGGTCGCGTTGAAAGCCGGGCTGCTGGACATGGTGCGCGCTTCATTGGCCGGCGCAATTCTGGCCAACCTGCTGATGGCTTTGGGCGTGGCTTTCCTGCTCGGCGGTTTGCGGTTTAAGGAACAGCGATTCAACCCGGTGGCGACGCGCGCATACAGCACCATGATGTTCGTCGCGGCCGTCAGCATGACGGTGCCGAGCGCTTTCAATCGCGCGTTTGCAACTCAGGGCGGTCCGCTGCGCGAAGAGAAGATGCTGAACATCGGCATCGCAATTTTGTTGCTCGTGGCCTATGGTCTGTATCTTTTATTCTCGCTAAAAACCCATCCACATGCTTTCGCAAGTGTCGAGAGCGAGCACAGCGGTCATGACCTCGAAGAGCATTGGAGTGTGGCGCGCGCGGTGACCACTTTGATTCTGGCGTCGTTAGGTGCGGCCTGGATGAGCGAGATCCTCGTCGGCGCTGCTGAAGGCACAGGCAAGGCGCTCGGAATGTCGCAGGTCTTCATTGGAATTGTCTTCGTGGCCATTGTCGGCGGCGCAGCCGAGAGCGGGTCGGCCATCGCCATGGGCCGGAAGAACAAGATGGATCTTTCGGTCGGCATCGCTTTGGGAAGCTGTATTCAAATCGCGTTGTTCGTCGCGCCGGTGCTGGTGCTGGCGAGTTATTTCCTGGCGCCGAAACCTCTGGAGTTAGCTTTTGGACGGGCTGAGATTGGCTCACTGTTCATGGCGGTCTTATGCGGCGCGCTGGTATGCGGCGATGGACAGTCGAACTGGTACAAAGGGATTCAGCTGCTCACCGTGTATCTCATCATCGCGCTGATGTTTTATTTCATGCCCGCGGCCAGCTGATTTTGGAGTGCGCCGGCTTGAGGGCGCTTTCATCCAGGTTGAGACTACGCCGCGAATCAAAAGCGGCGTCAAGCCGCCGCACTCCAAATCGACCTGTCACTTCTGACAGTACGCGCTACACAATCCAGTCAATAAAATTACTCAAAAGAATTCGGTAAGTGTCTTTGGCGCAGCGGCTTGCCTGTTAAGTCGCCGATTCTACCTCTGGAGGTTTTATGGTCGCGAGTCAGTCTGCGGTGAACCAGCTCAGCAGCTTTGGCGTGGCTCGTTCTACAGTCACCGGCACACCGTTGACCGACGATGAAGCGCGGGCGACGCATGCTTTCTGGCGAGCCTGTAATTACCTCGCGGTCGGGATGATCTATCTGCAGGACAATCCCCTGCTCCGCCAACCACTCAAGCCTGAACACATCAAGAACCGGATGCTGGGCCATTGGGGCGCGAGTCCCGCGCTCTCATTTATCTACACACATCTCAATCGAATAATTAAACTGAACGACCTCGACATGATTTACATGGCCGGCCCCGGTCACGGTGCTCCGGGCGTGCTCGGCCCCGTCTATCTCGAAGGCTCGTATTCAGAGATCTATCCGGAAAAGAGTTTGGATGCAGATGGTCTCCAACGTTTCTTCAAAGACTTTTCGTTTCCCGGAGGCATTGGCAGCCACTGCACGCCGGAAACGCCGGGCTCGATTCACGAAGGCGGTGAACTGGGTTACGTGCTTTCGCACGCGTGCGGCGCGGCCTTCGATAATCCTGACTTGATAGTGGCGGCCGTCGTCGGTGATGGCGAAGCTGAGACCGGACCACTCGCGACTTCCTGGCACATCAACAAGTTCCTCAATCCGATTCGCGATGGCGCGGTGCTGCCGATCCTCAATCTGAACGGCTACAAGATCAATAACCCGACGCTGCTCGCGCGTATCAGTCACGAAGAGTTGGAAAATCTTTTCAAGGGCTACGGGTACACGCCCTATTTCGTTGAAGGTTCGGACGCGCCGAGCATGCACCAGGCGATGGCCGCGACGCTGGACCGTTGTGTGGGTGAAATCAAAACCGCGCAGCGTGAAGCGCGCGAGTCAGGAACCCCAACGCGTCCCTGCTGGCCGATGATCGTGTTGCGCACGCCCAAAGGCTGGACGGCGCCCGCGGAAGTTGACGGCAAGAAACTCGAAGGCTTCTGGCGCTCACACCAGGTGCCTCTGGCGGGCGTAAAGAAGAACCCGGCGCATTTGCAGCTGCTCGAAGATTGGTTGCGCGGCTTGAAACCTGAGGAGCTGTTCGATGAAAACGGAACGCCCGTTGCCGAACTGCGCGCGTTGACGCCCACGGGTGCGCGCCGCATGGGCGCCAACCCGCACGGAAACGGCGGCCTGTTGAAGAAGGCTTTGCGGCTGCCCGACTTCCGTGACTATGCAGCGAAGTTCGACAAGCCCGGTCAGATCGAGATCGAGAACACGCGACCCCTGGGAATGTTTCTGCGCGACGTGATGAAGCAGAACATGACGAACTTTCGCGTCTTCGGCCCGGACGAGAACTCATCAAATAAGCTCGACAATATTTACGAAGTCAGCAAGAAGTTCTGGATCGCCGAGCGCTTTCCGGAAGACGAACAGGGCGGCGAGCTCTCTGCGGACGGCCGCGTGATCGAAATGTTGAGCGAGCACACGCTCGAGGGCATGTTCGAAGGTTACGTGCTCACGGGGCGGCACGGCTTCTTCTCGACTTATGAAGCCTTCGCGCATGTCATCGATTCAATGTTCAATCAGCACGCGAAGTGGCTGTCGATCTGCAATGAACTTCCGTGGCGAAGACGCGTCGCGTCGCTCAACTTGCTGATCACCTCGACCGTGTGGCGACAGGATCACAACGGCTTCACGCACCAGGATCCCGGCTTTATCGACGTCGTCGTCAACAAGCGGGCCGAGGTCACGCGCATCTACCTGCCGCCCGACGTGAACAGCCTTTTGTCCGTCGCCGATCACTGTTTGCGCAGCGAGAACTACATCAACGTGATCGTCAGCGACAAGCAGATGCACCTTCAGTTTCTCAACATGGACCAGGCGATCACGCACTGCATGAAAGGCATCAGCATCTGGGGCCCTGCGAGTAACGATCAAGGACAAGAACCGGACGTGGTGATGGGCTG
>Ga0105242_10000364_pt1 | contig 36186 bp, 41 predicted proteins | sample KBSM24metaG_FD_81521 | JGI IMG/M metagenome (GOLD analysis project Ga0105242, IMG submission 81521) | Miscanthus rhizosphere microbial communities from Kellogg Biological Station, Michigan, USA - KBS M2-4 metaG | ecosystem: Host-associated > Plants > Roots > Rhizosphere > Soil | place...
AAATATCTAAAGCCAACTGCTGTATACGTTCAAAAAAGTACGGTACCAGTTGGTACGGGTACCAAAGTAAAGCAAATTTTCACTGACGCTGGCATAGGGAACGCCTATGTTTCTAACCCAGAATTCTTGCGTGAGGGAACTGCACTAGCCGATTCACTGTGGTTCGACCGCATAGTAGTAGGTGGCGATGACACCCAAGCTCTAGAGTCTGTTATGGATATGTACCGTCTTATAGAACAAAGCCGCAAGACAATCGCAAAACTGGCGGGACTAACTGCGCCAGCAAACCACCATGCCGGTACCTACAAAACGGTTAAGCTGGAAAGCGCCGAGCTCATAAAAGTAACCTCCAACGCGTTTCTAACGCTCAAAATATCGTTCGCGAATTCCATAGCAATTCTTTCGGACAAAGTAGGTGCAGACATATTAGAAGTAATGGATGGTGTGGGTGCCGACAATCGAATTGGCCGCGCGTTTTTAAACGCTGGCCGTGGGTATGGCGGCGGTTGTTTTCCGAAGGATGTCAGCGGGCTCATTGCAGCAGGGTTAGAAAATGGTGTGAACTTGCAGATCATGCAAGCGTCGCAGACGCTCAACGAAGAAATGCCCGGCTATATTATAGAAAAACTGCAAAAGGTGCTTGGCGGTGCTTTGCGCGGAAAAACCGTTGCCGTGCTTGGCTTAGCGTTTAAGGCTGGAACCAGCGATGCCCGCCGGTCTTCCGGTGTAAAAATGGCAAATATGCTCGCACGGGCAGGTGCAACAGTTAAGGCGTTTGACCCCAGGGCCAACGAAGAGGCATCGGAGTATTTAACTAAACAAGTGGTTATCGTCAAAGATATGGAGACAGCACTACAAGACGCGGACGCGGTCATAGTCGCCGTTGATTGGCCTGAATTTACCCAGCACCCCTTAAGAAAGTACGCTAAAAAACTCTCCCAGGGTGTATTGGTAGATGCTATGAACCAGTTCGATATAGCGGCGGTTAACGGGGCTGGCCTACGTTATATTGGCGTGGGTCGATCCTAGCCAAAGACTAGTTTTAGGGCTTCGTATTTTGGTAAGACTGCTTGCTTTATATCGTCGAAGAAAAGTTTTTTAGTAAAGTCTTTTTCCATTTTGTGTAAAACCCAGTCTTTGAAAACCTGGTAGTCGTCGCGCGGGCCATAATGCTGCCAACAAAAATAAGAGTAGAAATCAGTTAGAAAATGGGCAGCTCCATCGGCGGTTGCCATAACCTTGCCTGCCAAAGCAGTAGGTTGGATTGGGTTGCAGCTGTGGGGCGCGATGATTTCCCTGACGATGAATTCTGTGTCCTTGGTGCTAAAACCGGACTTCTGTAGTAAATCGGTGGCAATTTTAAGGCTCTCTACTTCATGTCCGGGAGTGTCACGGTCCATGATAGCGTCAGCTATATCGTGCAACAGCGCACCGGCTACCGCAAAGTCGACGTTTGCATTTTGAGTCTTGGCTATTTTCTCTGCAAGATCGGCTACCACTAACACGTGGTTTTTGTAAGCCCAGTCAGTCCATTCGTCGGCACTTGGGTTACGTGGTTCGTATAGTTTTTGAACTTCTGCGCGCAAGATAGCAAGTTTTTCCATGTCTAGCAGTATAGCGCACTAGCCAGGAGACTTGCTGTATAGTTGTATACGAAAGGTAACACTGCACATGAATTTGGCTAAACTAAAGAGTTTATTTCTACGGACACTGATCGGATGTTTGATCGCCGCCGCGGCACTAGCAGTAGTAACGGTATTGGTAGGTAAGTTTAGTGACGTACTGGGCAAAGCGTTGTTTACCATATTACTGGTGGCGATTCATTCGCTCATTAGTTTTGGCTTTATTAGTAACAACGAAAAACAGGACACGTTTAACAGCCTGACGTTCTTTACTAACGCTACCTTTGGCATTATCGTGCTCAGTTTTGTCACTGCTATTTTAGGCGTGTGGGATGTACTGCCGGGCGAGCTGGTAGCCAGACTGTATGGGCTGTACGCGGTGTTGCTGTTCGCAGTTCTGCATGGTGACGTGCTAGCTAGAACACTTGGCAAGCAGGTCAATATAGACAAAACAGTGTATGTAAACTTTGGCTTTATGGTTGCAGTAGTAGTAATGTTGTTGCCAGTTATCTTTGGCGCCTCGTTTGGGGCGTTTTACTACCGTCTGTTGGCTGCGCTCGGTATTGTTGATGCTACGCTTACGCTGGTTACCATCATTCTGCACAAGCTGTATGTGCAAAAACATCCCAAGCTGCCAGATCCGGTCTTCAGTGTGCAGCCCATGGTGTATCAGTCGGATGGTCAGTTGCAACCCGCAGTAGTTGCTCCACAGCAACAACCCAAGCGTCACATGAATATTTTTGTGCTGATTTTACTGATATATGTTGGCCTCCAGGTTGTGGTCGGCCTGGGGTTAATGGTGCTCGGACGGATCACTCGCTAGCCATGGAAACAACGCCAAAAAACGAATCTGCCACTGTTCGTCAGCGCCTAGCAATTGCGTTTGGAATTGGCTTACTGGCTGCCATAGGCTGCATGGTTTTTGGTGCGACTAGGTTCGCAATTCTGTCTGGCTGGGATGTCACCATTTTGGTGTATGGGTTAGGGGTGCTAGTAACTGTATGGGGCATGGGTGCCACCGAAACTAAATCACATGCGGTGCGCGAAGACCCTGGACGTACCTTGGCGGATGTACTGCTGGTAGCTGCCAGCGTGGCGAGTTTGGGGGCTGTAATGGCACTGATACTAAACGCTAGTCACAGCTCCGGCATAACCAAAGCTACAGAAATTACGTTGGGATTAGTAAGCGTAGTGCTTTCTTGGGTAATGGTGCACCTTACCTACATGCTCAAATATGCGCGTTTGTATTACGGCCAGCCAGAGGGTGGTGTGGATTTTAACGAACGCAGCTCTCCGCAGTACACCGACTTTGCTTACATGGCGTTCACGCTTGGCATGACGTTCCAGGTCTCCGACACTAGTCTGCAGACTAAGGCTATTCGCGCCACTGCGCTGAGACACGCCCTGTTGTCGTATCTTTTTGGGACGATTATCATTGCTACCACCATCAACGCCTTAGTGAGCCTTTCTGGCTAAGCGCGGTATCGGTGTATACTGTTGGAATATGGGAAAAGCAGCACGAGCAATTATTCTACAAGGCAACAATATTTTAGTAATGCACCGCAATAAATACGGCAGTCAGTATTTTACACTGGTCGGCGGTCGTGTCAGTGGTGATGAAACCATTGAGCAGGCTCTGGTGCGTGAAGTTATGGAAGAAACAGGCTTGACCGTTACGGCAGCACAGCTAGTCTTTACAGAGGCGCATGCGGAGCCGTACAACGAACAATATATATTTCTGTGTAACGTGGCCCCAAACATGGGTGCTGCCATCCAAGAATGGGCAGAAGAGGCTATGATGAACAGACTAGACGCTAACACTCACAGGCTGGTCTGGACCGACGTAAAGCAGTTTGCCACATTGCCGTTCCGTACTCCGCAGTTGCAGAGTGCTATTGTAAAAGGTTTGGCAAAGGGTTTTCCAAAGCAACCGGTGCAACTTTAACTCATTGGTAGTGCTCACTCGGCAAAAAGTGCACTAGCTCTATTGACGGTTGTGGCTATACTTATATGTAGTCGGATGTACAACTTTATTTGCCAATTTGTTGTTTCTACCAAATATCTAAGCATTCTGTTGCTGACTTTTGTGTTGCCAACAGAGACCGTCATGCCCGTGGTGGGGTATATGGCTTCCTTAGGCCATATGTCTCTGCCACTGGCTGTAAGTGTTGGGGTTGCTGGAACCACGCTTTGGGCGACCTTTATATATGCCCTTGTGCGCAGTAGCGACCAAAAGGTCGTGTATACCGCGATTGACAAATATGGTAAATGGATAGGACTTTCCAGAAAGAATGTCGAATCGGCCGGTATGTGGTTCGATCGCCACAACAGAACGGCAGTGTTGCTAACGCGCTTCGTGCCAGGGCTTAGAACGGCTACGTGTATTCCGGCTGGTTTTAGGCATATGTCGTTTGGTGTGTTTGTGTTGTCTGCTGCAGTCGGTAGCTTAGTAGACTGTGCAGTGTTGGCCTATTTAGGCTATACAGCTCATATGCATCTTCATGAACTGCGGGTTGCCATCAATGACGTGTCTAATCTGATAATTCTTGGCCTTTTGGTTGCACTTTTGGCATGGATACTTTGGCGTCGCCGTCGAAAAGTTTGAGAACTGTAGTTATTAGGGTTGTCTTAATGATTCTATTTGGGCAAGGTACTGCCTTCGCCGGTCCTTGTTTGTCATTCGACGGGCCACCTCGGTAGCTGCCTCCAAGTCTCCGTGTTGTATCAGTGCTTCACAAAGGGCATTTCTGATCCTGGAAGCTCTGCTCCTCTCGAATCCTGATAAGTCAAGTGTCAATACTGTTTCTTTAGCGGTTGTATCATTAAACTTACTGACAAGCTCGACCAAGTCAACGGCCGCCTGTGTTGCTCGCTCAAGGTTTGCATATTCGCCACCCAATGCTTCTGTCAAGTCACGAAGGCGCTCTTCTAGGATTGGCTCTAATGGACGTGCGCCAGTGACAACATAGGTATCTAAATAGCCAGTGGGATCAACGGCTCTGTACGCATCAATATCGTTATCGTCATTGGTTAGGGCTGCTATGTTTTTTCGGGCCTGGGGAACCCAAGCGGGCCGGTCAACCAGTTGATCAGTTCTATCAATTAGGGCGCGCAGCATGTTTATCTCCACGCCCTGTGGGTTAACGGGTCTTCCTTCTGCGGCCTCAACTATCACCACCTGCAATACGTTTAGCAGTTGTGCGATATTGCGTTTTGTATTTATGGAATACCTCTCAGCGCGTGTCATGGGCTTCGCTAGCATTGCGTATGCGTGGACAAAGGCGGTTGTGCCTGCATCGTGTAAATCAGCAGGATCTCCGCTTATGTTGTACAAAGCAAGTTTACGCGTAGCCGATCGATAGGGATCAGTGTTTCGAGATATGGCTGCTTTTGCGGCGGCTAAAAATACTTCGTCACCCGATCTGTATCGTGCGAACTGCAATAATATATCTGATTTAGATAAAACAACTAGGTCGTTTCTAGGAGTACGCAAGAAGATGTCTTCATCGGGGAGTTTAAGGGCGGCTTCTATGATTGCGCCAATTTCTATTTCGGCGTCAACTCGGTCGCGACCTGCAACCACCTGATCAAGGATGACATCTGCGGAAGCAATACTAGATGCGCCCACTGCTCGTATGGTCATCGCCATTATTAGGGGGTTATCAATAACCGACGACTCAACATCGAGGTGAAGGTAGTTGGAGAGTATATGAGTTCCTAGAATCTCTGTAAAAAGAGCCCTTTGGTAGCCTTCGGTAACAATTTTTCGGGCTTCTTGATAGTGGGTTGGGGCGGAGACATCTGGAGGGAGTTGTGCTTCGACTTCTGCTCTATAGAGTGCAATTGTTGACTGAACTTTGCCCAGACCATCCCCGTCTCCTCCAAAAATTAGGTAGGTATTTGCGATTTCTCTAATCGGCGGCAGTATACCTTCGAAACCTGAATCGGTATCAGACGCTAGCTCGGCGTCATTGCGGAGGTCAAGCAACACCTTGACGGTATAGTCATCAATTCCCAAGGCTTCAAGCTGCATTATTGAAGCTTCTCTTACCCGGAATTCTCGGGCGACTGCGGCACGCTCTTTATCTTGCATTGTTGGCGTATATTAATATGATATTTTGACTTTGTCAATAATTTGCCCAGGGTATACTAGCGACGCACTCCTGCAGAAAAATTTAATTGATATTTCTGTATGGTACGGCTACAAGTAGGCGGCTGATAGAATAAGCAGCTGAAAGGCTACAAGATACGACGCCTGAAAAAAGAGATAGTTGCCTTTCGCTTTCCCTACTACCGCCACCAGGGTGAATGTTATTAGCATGTATAGAGTCAATAAGATACAAATGATACGTGCCAATGTGGCGAGTGGACTAGAAGTTAGTATCAGTACACTTAGTGGCAAGTATAGTACTGCCATAGTGTAAGCGGCCCAACTGTGGATCTTTTTGCTCCAGCCACTTGTATCGGGCGCTAAACCGACCAGTATTTGACATACGATTGTAAACGCCAGAATACCTTGAAAATAGGCATTTAGTTTAAGGTGCGGGACAAACCAACGTTCGAGCCAGTAGTAAAATATTAGGCCAAAACCTATGAGGATACTTGCGAATAGGCGAGATGCCGTCTTGTTGCTGGCGGCATGCCTGCTGATGGTGGGCAAGTCCTTGTTGTACCATCTGCGGATCAGATAGGAGCCGCCAATCCAGCTGGCTATAACGAGTGCAAGGCCAAAATACTGTAACATTATGCTGATGATAGCATATAAAAAAGACCCATTCGTGGGTCAGGCGCGTTTAAGGGATAAAAACATGGTACACCCGAAGGGATTTGAACCCCCGACCTTTGGTACCGGAAACCAACGCTCTATCCAGCTGAGCTACGGGTGCGTGTGCTCACCAATTATAACAGATGACACATCCGCTGTTTTATAAACACATGAGTTTTATGGTGGGGTAGGGGTTAGTATCTTTGCCCTATGATCACAAGTAGTATAAAAATTAGAGTGTGGAGTTAACCCTTTGTACGCCATAAGAGGGTTGGGATACCTTTGGCTCACAAGAACTTTTTAACGTAGCGTTCGCAATATACTGGCACTGGTCCAGTGCGGCCATGCGTTGTACATATGCATCTTCGCAGTCTCCGTTCTTGGTCTGACCTACATATGCCTGATATTCGGTCTGGTAACCTGTTATTTTGCCGTTTACTACTATCGGTGTGTCGCTAGAATAGCAGGCACCAAGACTTGCATTTGCCGCTGTTACAAGAGTAGCACAGTCAAGAGAATCGTCTGCGGGGCGACCAATCATTACGGTCTTGCAATCTTTCGGGAAGCCGATGTAATCGATTTTCACATTGGTAATATAGTTACCGTTAGTTTTGTTAGTCTGGTACAGAGTTGTGCCGTTTAAAACACAAGTGCCGTATGGTGTTTTGTACTGCGTATTGTTGAACGTATCTCTGTCGTAGAGTGTGCCCCGGTAGAAATATAAATCTTGAGAACTGGGTTTCAGCCGAGTAGGTAGGATAAGACGAGTGCTATAGCAATAGTCGTAATTTAGTAATGTTACGATGGCTTTGGCTCCAACGCCTGGGTATATTTTGCCATTGCTTACCATCGTACCGGTAAACGATACACAGTACTTAGAACCTTCAGCCGGTGGAAGTAAAGCACCAGCGTCAAAACAAATCCCCTTATCTTTTGGCGCACCACTATATTCTAAATACTGAGCAGTCAGTGTAGAATTGGCTATTTTTCGCGGCGTTAACGTACAGCTCAGCGAGTATACGCCCGAGAATTTAGTTCCCTCGATTTTCTTTGCAAGCGATATACATTCCTGGCTGCCGCTTATATGTTTTGCATACCTGGCATGCAGCCGGTAGCCTGAAAATAAAGTGGTGGCGACTAGCACTACGAAAAGCGCTATAAATAATGTTTTTCGCTTGTGGGAAAATATCTTTTTTGGAGAAGATCCAACTGGGTTGTCCTGTTTTTTGGGTTCTGGAGTTATTGGGTTTTCGGCATTCATCAGTACCAATCGTACGTCCAAACAGATAAAAGGTCTTCTGAAGGCTTTATGTCTAGAATGGTGCCCGCGGACGGATTCGAACCGCCGACTTTCTGTTCCGAAGACAGACGCTCTAATCCACTGAGCTACGCGGGCATATCTTGCGGGCTGTCTGGGTTCGCCAACTTTTGTAATCGATTATGAGTACGCATACGATGGCAATTCGCACAAACTACTTCACATTTTACAATTTCTTTCTTTAAAGCGCCAATTCTACCACTTGAAGCCAAATAATTGATATCGTTAAGCTTGAGCGACTCGTCCAGATGATCGAAGTCCATGACGTAGTAGGGATGCTGAATTCCACAGTCCATACATGGGTTTTTCTCCTTTATGTCCTGAACAAACTGGCGGATGGCTAAACGATATTTTGTATTGCGTACCAGGTACTTTTGTTTATTTAGCGCATAGTGACGCTTACTTGCCACTCTTTGATCTTCGGGATACTTATATGCCACAAAAAGATTCTAACATAATAAAATGTTCGAATCCCTAAAATACTAGTGCAGCCAGTTGTTCGCGACCCAGCCAAATACTACGGCCAAGTTGCAAGCAATACTAACAGTTTGAGCGACAATCAGCGGTTTCTGATGGTGCTGAATTGCATACACTAGCCAAATGCAGCCAACGCCACTAAACAATAGCCAGGTCATAACTGCGAGGCCGGGCGCGTCGCTTTGCCATGCTTTGATGATTTGCGGAATCACTGCCACGTTACCACCAACACCTACAATATACGCCATACTGTCCACCATTTTGGTGGATTTGGGCTGAACGGCTTGGTCTTTAGCGGGGTTGTTGTGTGTCATTATTGCAGTGCCACAAACTCTACGGTACCAGTTAGCTCGAACGGTTCGGGAACGGCAATTTCATCATGTGTGTCGTGCAGCATAGTGACCGATTCATACGGTTTAATGCCGGCTGCCGTAGAAAGCGTAATGTGTGGTGCGCCGTAACTATCGGGTAGATTTGTAGTTTGCACACGCACGGCTTCTACCTTTTCGTTTACAGCGTACGCTTGAACTTTTGCTGCAGCGTGATTCCCAACCAAATCTGCGTACAAAGACCTGGGAATATCGTAGGCTAGCGTAACGTGGTCGTAAAAACTGTTTGGGTACTTGGGCGGATACATGCGGCGTAAGTGCTCTTTACTTTTGATATCCAGTTTCAGCCACAATATGCCATTTTCTGAATTGTTTGGTGTCATGGCTTAATCATAACACTTAAGTGCTTCTGGCTATGGCTGCTTCTTGCAAGCTGCCACCAGCAAGGGCAAGGCAAAGAGCGTGAGTGCCAGGTTTGCGAATGGCCAGAGCATATCTCCCGGCGTGACACTATCACGCCGGACAATGGTTGGTATGCTGTGTCTGTAGCCATACAGTAGGTATAGTGCATAAAACACTAGTGCTGTGCCAATTTTGTAGCTGGTCTCAAATACTTGCTGCCGTTCGTGGAGTTGTCGTTCGTCTAGTTTGAGGGAGCGTCCCCGGCCAAGCCAGTAGATATCACGCTGTAAATAGCTGAGCAATGCTATTAGTGCTACCGCGCCCAGTCCTAAGCCATTAGCCAGGTTATTGTAGACGAACTTGTCGTTTTCCGCAGAGATTCCCAGAGTATGTATGGCTGCATAGGTACCAATCCCCAGTGCCAATACGGTCAGGCCGGCCACTGCTTGTGCGAGGGGCTGATTTACGGGATGGCGACTAAGCTCTTTGTCGTCCCGTTGTTTAATTAGGCCTAGAAAGGCCACTATTAGTGCGGGTATAGTTAGCAAGCTAGCAACTAGATGCGAGATCCCTAGTAGAAAAATGACCACGCTGAATGGTACGTTAAAGTAGCCACTTCCCAGTGATAACAAGAAAATGCCCCATGCAATGATGCATGTATATACAATCCAAATTGGGTTGAACTTGCTATTTTTGGCTTTGCCGGCGTAGAACAATATAAAGGCCGGTACAGTTAGCACGGTGCCTACTACGTACAGTACGGACATGACATGTACAATAACAGAACTGCTTACCGTCGGTAACGACTCAATGGCATCAAGCGCAAAATATAAGCTCCATATTGTTAGCCAGCCGCGGATTAGGTTTCGGGCAGTTAGTAGTTTTGCTGAATCTTTCATTTCTTCTCCTCATTTTTTGTACTAAACAGTGGCTCGAATGGCTGATCCGAAAATACTATGCCTAGCTCCACGCCAAAGACCTCTGCTATTTTGAAGGCTAGTTCTAGACTGGGGAAATAATCACCGCGCTCAATAAAGCCGATCGTCTGGTAGTTTACGTCGACTTTGTCGGCTAGCTCCTGGCGCGACATACCATGCTCGGTGCGTAGTAGTGCGATGCGGTTATATATCATAACGAAATAGATTATTGTGTTAACACAACAAAATGTCAATAGAGAAAATAGAATTGCCCTGCAGACACGCTTATGGTAATCTACGATAGATGTATAAACTTAAAGGCCTTCGTGCGTAGAATTCGCAAGGAGACCTTTTTTTTGTATAAAACAACCCTTCGGGGTTGTTTTTTTATGCATCAAATTTTATCAACCAAAAGGAGGTGCAAATGGTAGGCAATTATAAAGGGGTAGAAGATAGCGTGGCTTTTAGCAAAGTGGCTAACAAGCTGCGTAAGTTTTGCTTGGAGAAAGGTTTTTGCGAGGTACACACGCAGGACCGGCTCAGTATTCTAGCCGCCTGCGAAGACCCAGACACCGTGGCGACGTACAACTACATGGGGCAAGTCTGGCCGCTACCGCAAACTGGACAAATGTGGCTAGAATACGAACTGCTGACCAGACCAGAACTGCCCGGCGTGTTTTGTGTGAGTACCAGCTACCGGAACGAGCCGAACCCAGTTCCCGGTCGGCACAAGCTCATCTTCCCTATGTTCGAATTCGAACTACCGGGCGGCATGAAAGAGCTCCAGGCCTTTGAAACCGAACTGCTAGAGTATCTAGGTTTTGGTGAAAAATCCGGCTTCGCTTACAAAACATACGACGCACTCAAAGACCATTACAATACCCATGAACTAACACATGCCCACGAGAACAGTATGGTGGCAGATTTTGGCCCGGTTGTTTTCTGCAAGGACTTTCCAGTTTACACATCACCATTCTGGAACATGAAAAAGAAGGGTGGTACCCATGCTCATAAAATAGATGTCATCATTCATGGCAACGAAACCATTGGCAGCGCCGAGCGCAGCACTGACAAACAGACTATGACCAGAGAATTCTACAGCATTAGCGAAGGCAAATATGCCAAAAAACTGTTTGATCTATTTGGAAAAGAACGTGTCGAAAAAGAATTGCACGACTTTCTGAAACTGAAGTTCTTTCCGCGCTGCGGCGGTGGGATTGGCATGACCCGGCTGATTGATGCCATTAAGAAAAACGATGCGCTAGAACCAGCGTTTGCAGCATAGCAATCAGACCGACTAGTCTCACCCAAGCGGGAGCTTTATAGCTTTATGTGTGCAAGGTGGGGATCGTTATCGGCGAATACGCAGTAATCATAGAGCAGCTCCTCGCCCTTTTTTATGTTGCGTGCCGCTACGTCGATTCCCTCTTGTTCGCCCGCTTTGGCAGTGTTAATAACATTTGGCTCGGAGGAATGATTGAAAAAACGAGTGTCGTCCGCGCATAATATGTAATTTCCGCTAGCGCGGCTTATGTAGGCGTATCTCAGAAACTGCTCCCTAGCCGGGGGTGAGAGTCTACTGGGATAATCAAGCGGGACCTCAAAGTCGAAATCCTGCAAGAACTTCCAAACTGGCGTTCCTTTTGGTATGTCTTCACTGGCAAAACAGCCAATGCCGCTAATTGGGCTGGGGCCAAGGTGTGTATTTACGAGAATCATAACGCTCAACTGTAACACACTTAGCTGCAAATGTTCTCGTAATTGTGCGGTAGTGGGTAGGGCATTGTGCTAGATCCTCACGAACTGGTCAATCGATGCTATAGCTAGTTTGTTTACTGCCCACTTTGTCAGTTCGGGAATGTTAGCTATTTTTGGTTCAAAGGCATCTAGTTTGACCAGCGGTACCCACTGGTAGTCGCTGTATTCTTCGCTAATGGCAATGGTACCCGAAACGAATATGCCGGCAATGTGTGGCACGATCATACTATTGCCATCTTTTTTCCGGAACAGTATGTTATAACTTTCGTTTGGCAGGATTTTCACTACTGCGTCCGGGCCAATTTCTTCATCTTTTTCCCGCTGCATGCTCGTAATTAGTGTCTCGTCGGTGGTCTCCATTTTGCCACCAATGAACGAATAGGTACCGTCGTAGTCGGCCTCGCCTTTGCGTTTAGCAAGTAGAACTGACTGATGATCCGCAGATAAAATGATTAGTTTTTGGCAGTACTGAAAGAAAAGGTTTGATTGCATAACAACATTGTACAGTACTGTTAAAATCCCACCCCAGCTTGCTGATCCACGAGCCCACCTAAGTAGGTGCTCCAATATATTTCCGTACCATTTTCTAGAATAACTTCCTTGCCATTGTAATTTTCCATTGTTCCAGTCACTCGGTTCCTGTATTCCAAATTGGCTTTAATAAAACTACTAGGACCTCTATATGGCCTATATGCTGGCGCCTGTTGCAGGGCTAGGCGTAAAAAGGTGTAAATGTCATCGGGTTTTAGAGTGGTGTCGTGGATCTGGCCGTAGTACACCATTATCCACACGGGTTTTTGTCTGTGGTAAATCACCGCTCTACCACCGTAGGGTTCGCCACCATAAAAGTTATCGTGAAAATCCCAGCTGCCTTGCTGGAAAGTTATAGTTGTAGAGCCATCAGGCATGCGTTTTGCATTGGAGATACCCAGTGCGTGGGGCAGGGAGGCTCTTCGTAGAAATGTTGTTAGTTCGCTTATATTTAGAGAGGTCATTTTGTAATTGCCTGCCAGAAGCATATCTTGTAGCCATCTGGGTCTCTTAGGATGAACTCACGGTTGCCCCATGGCCAGTCCCTAGGTTTGCCGACCGGAACTAATCCGTCCGCTGTTAGTTCTTTGTATTTGGCGTCTACACTGTCGACATGAATATATAAGTAGACGCCGCGGCCTTTATCGCCGGACATGGAATCTCGCGCAAACAATTCCTCGTCGCGCATACTGACCAAATTTAAACTAAAGCCGTGTAGTGTGGCAACTGTGTGCTCGTCGTCGGAATGTGTAATGTCGAAACCCAACCGTTTGTAGAACTTTTCAGACAACTTGTTTTCTTGCACCCAGAGCAATAAATTCGTTATTCTCATGGCACCATTCTGCGCCGCTCGGACATAGGTTCAAAGTAATATGTACAACAAGTAGCGACTTTACTTGAAGTAGATGTAAGTAAGTGAGCTACCGTTGATCCACATTTCGCTGTAATGTCCGTGCAGATCGTAGTTGTATTGGCTGACGTAGATCATATCGCCGCTAGTCTTTTCAACCCACATAGCGTGGCCATAGTATCCACGCAGAGAAATGGCCACCGAATGCACTTGCGGTGTAGAACCAATGGCAACGCCGCTGTTCCGAGCATCACGCACCCATTGGTTAGCGTTGCCCATACCACCCCAATAGGGCATGGTGCCGTAGGTTTGGTAGACCTTCCATGCCGCATAGCTGACGCATTCACGGCTGTACATGCCCCAACTGTCTACCTGGCTGTCCTGCCGCACTGGCGCGTCCCACTTGGCAGGGTAGCCGCCATGATTAGGGTCACCAGCAACTACCAAACCACCTAGTTTCTGGTTGGCGAGCACCTGGGCAGCCTGTAGCTTAGCGATTTCTTCTTCTTGTGCGGCACTAAAACGGGCGAGTGCTGCAGCTGATGTCTCGTCGCTAATGACCGGTACGTGGTCGTCATCAGCAGGTCTAATAACGCTACCTACTACATGACCATTTCTTATGGAACCGACAACTTTGCCCGGCATACGAACGACAAACATGATGCCATTGCTACTGGCCCGCGCGACAAACATGGTGCTAGTACCTACGGCGTGAACAGCCATGCCCATACCACTTCCCACGCCATGCACCATAACCATGCCAACGCGAACAGTTGCTTGGCCTGTCCTGGACACAGTGGTTGTTATTGATCGGCAGGCTCCATATAGAACACTGCCAATTGCAACGGTAAGCTGCTTTGCGCTATCCGCTAACCGGTATAAACCGTCGGTGACGGTGTTTGGGCTGTTAGACATGGCAGTGTCTACTACTTCTGTAGACGAATGCGTTCTTTGGTCGAGTACGCTATGAGAACCAATAGCCGTTACCAGCGCCGAGATTATCACTAAACTAGCCAGTGCTGCTATGCAGCCCAAAGCAAATCGAAATTTATCGAATAGTATGTCTATCTGTTGATACATCTGCGCCTCACCCGTCGTCTGTGTGTGAAAATGTACATTATACACTCGATTTGTTAAACCTGCACTCATATTGAAGAGGATGATGGAGTGAACCGCTATTGCTGCAGTGCTAGCTGCTAAATGTTGCGAGGCTCAGCACAATAAGTGCTATTAGAATAAGCCCCACTAACCATAAAATAATTGCCGCTATGTGGTCCTTGCGTTTAAGCTGTCTAAAACCTAGCCCAACTAGGACGAAAGCACAAATTAGAATTACAATTTCCATGTTCTAGATTAAATGCCTGTTGCTACAAAGTAAGGAAGGCCGTCGCCAGTCAGGTTCCATGCTTCATATTTCTGCACTGGCTTAACGTGCAATATATAACCGTTATCAAATTCCAGGCTTAGTTCATAGTCGCTGCTTAATTCTATGTTGGCCAATGAAGTGCGGAGCAGCTGTATCATAGGGGCAAGTGTTGAAATTTGATTTGGCTCAATAGTTAATGCCTTAGTCTCGGTCTTCAGCTGGAACGGTACCTCAATCTGTAAATTGGCATATTTTCTATCGCGTTCTTTGCCGCCAATAAAGTTTATGTCAACTTGATAACTAAAACGTACATAATTAACCTTGGCGCCGATTAAACTTTTCAGCTCGTTCATGGTCTAAGTATAACAAACAGTAATGCATAGATCATGACCGTCCAAAGCGCCCAGTTCAAATAGAAGGTAAAAGTCGACAAAGACTTTGTTAGTAACGTAGGCGCGGCGGTGAGTCTCTCTGGGGATGTGCAGTTGTCAAAATCCACTTGTATCGTTGAACGGACAGGATAGCCAACTTTGCGGATACTCTTATAAAACCAACCCTGAAAATCACTCCCCAAACAGAGGTACTCCGGTACACTAGCAATATAATCGGAGTTGCTTGGTTGGCCGAAACTCTCAAGGTGTCGCACTTCCTGAGATGGGGGAACTACAACACATAGAACATTTATGAATAATCCGATAATCACCGCAAGGCCTGCTAGCTTGGTGCTCATAGGGGCAGTATAACAAACCTCCTCCTAGCGGGCGTTTAATGTGCATGCTTGGAGGGCTATCGTAGAACTTACTGCAACAAGGATTGAAGAGAGCTCGCATCTGTATATTGCTAACTTTGCCTAAACTCGGTGCTCTAGCTGACTGCGAAAATTAGGTACTGTAAACGGCGCTTGATACCATGTGTCCATGAACATACAAACTATCACTATCACCGTATCGAATCTAAGCAAATCGAAAGATTTCTATGGGAACCTACTCGGCTTTGAGCTTGGCGAGGATTGGGCTGAAACCAAGTGGCAGTCGTTCAGATTCGGTGAACAGCTTTTTGCTATCCGCGAGAAAGAAGGCTTTAAACGTGCTGAATCGTTTGATATAGCCAACTTTGAGGTTGATGATGCGGGCAATCTTTGGGAAAAGGTAAGAGACGAAGTTAAGATTGTTGAAGAACTTGGTCATACACCGTGGGGGTCGTATAGGTTTGTGATTAGAGACCCGGACGGATACCAGATCGCCTTTGTCGATAAAAAGAAGAGCACGTATCAGGTTGAGAAATAGGTCGGCAAACAAAAAACTCCTCGAATAAGGAGTTTTAAGCATAAGCGTATTGGAGGTCCACCGTGCACGCTATCGCAACTAATAATTCACCAGGTTGTGCTTAACACCGAAGGTGGAGCTCTTTAAGATTGAACTCATCAGAAACCATGCGAATTATTTCGCAAGGCGGCTTCTTTATGCCCTTAAAGTCAAAGTCCTGGCAGATACTCGAAGTATTCGAAGTGCAAGAAGAGCTTTCTTGTTGAAAATGTTGTACTGCTAATTTTGCACTGACTTCCTCAGAAAAGTCTTTTGCAGGCTGATCTGAAAAAAGTAACACCTCTGGGCCACCGAAGTAGCATGTCTCAAAGCCGCAATCTTGTGGGCCTTCAACATATTTAACTGTAAGATCAGGTGGATATTGTAGGGTGTGCAGGTAGACAAAAGCTTTCTTGTAGTCCGAATGATAAATATTGTGAAAGTAAAAAGTAATACCTCCGCTGGCGATGATAATCAAACCTAGGCAAAGTAGAAGTATTTTATGTTTTTTCATATTTAACACCACTGTATCAAATAAAAAGACCCCCCTAGGGAGTCTTTAGTGCTACTTGTGCTTGGAGGGACATAGTAGAGCTTATCAGGACCAAACTTGAAGATCAGAGTCGTGAGCCCGACTTTTGTTTGACCAAGGTCACTACATCCAGCATTGTGTCTGCATAATCATCTGCCCCTTCTTGCATGTAACCTTGTACGAGATTTTGCTTAAGTCCGATAGTGTATGCACCTGATAATTTAGCCGATTTAATACCCGAGTTTGAATCTTCAAGGATGATAGTATTCTCGGGAGTTGTATTTAGGGCTCGCATGGCTTCAAGATAGCCATCTGGTTCAGGTTTATGTTTTAAGTCTGCCCGCTCATGAAGCGAGATGATAAGTTCAATGTTATTTTCGAAGGTCAAACGCTTAGTTACTGTCGTTATCCAAGATAGCGGAGAGGCGGATACAATCGCGATTTGATAGCCATCGTCTATGAGTGCTACTGCCAGTTCTTCAATACCTTCAGGAATTGGAGCTGTAGAGTATATGTCTCCAGCTAGCTCGTAGAATTGCTCAATAAGTCTCGTCCTGCTTATAGTAGTACCAGCCGCCTTAGCTCTTTCGTATATACCGTCCATGTTAATACCTAGTGTAGATCCGATCTTCGAGTGGATTTCATCACCGAAAAGCTCAGCGTACATGATTTGTTTTTTATCTTCCCAAATTTGTTCATCATCAATGAGTACGCCGTCCATATCAAATATAAAGGCTTTATTCATAAAATAACTATATCAAACAAAAAGACTCCTCGAGAGAAGTCTTTCATAGTGCTTATGCTTGGAGGGCCAGGAGGGACTTGAACCCTCGACACCCTGCTTAAGAGGCAGGTGCTCTAACCAGCTGAGCTACTGGCCCACATGTTACACAGCACTAAAAGTGCACTGCAACGGGAGAATTTTACCAAAATACCTCTGTTTTTGCAAGACATAAGCATGCGTCCAGCTTGTGTTTACGTGGCTAGTTGTTATGATGGCACATAGACATAGAAAAGCGTAACTTTGGGGAATTTACATGAATAATCAAAAAGTGTGGCAGTTTAACGGAACGGCCGGTAGTTATTTCGTAACATGCCTGGTTACTGGGGCGACGATGTATATTCCATTTTTTGGCTGGGCATTTTTAACCAATTACGTGGCCCGGTGGATGGCCGATAATTCCCTAGTGAATGGTAGAAAAGTTGTGTATCGGGCTGGCTATGGAGAAACGCTCAAGTTCATAGTTGCTAATGGCTTACTTTTACTAATTACGCTCGGTATTTATTCTTTCTGGTTTGTGCCAAAGCTGTATGGCTATGTGGCCGATCATGTGGAATATGTTAATACTGTAGCTTCCAATGACCCTGCAACTACCAGTTAAGGTCACGCGGCCACTGTCTTCAACTACTCCTACCGGCAGCTAGAGTATTAGCTTCGCCTCTGTTACAATAGGGCCATGAAGATCCTGAACGGCCTGGAACTGGCTGGCTTTATTAAGGAACGGCAAGCGCACGAAGTGCGCAGTTTGCGCCAGTCTGCGGGCGTAGAGCCGAAATTGGCCATTGTGGTTACCGTTGAGCACCCGGCAATAGATGTCTACATGCGCATGAAAACGCGCTATGGCGCTGACATTTTAGTGAAAGTTGAAACACACCGCGTTAAACAAACCGACGCTCCGACTACTATTGCCGCGCTTAACGCCGACCCAACCGTACACGGCATAATTGTACAGTTACCCCTGGAAGATCCTGTCGGGACCGACGAAATTGTGAACCTGGTAGCGCCTGAAAAGGACGTTGATGCGCTGGGTGCAAACGCTACCCTAGACCCAGCAACGCCGCTAGCTATTTTATGGCTGCTGGCTGGCTACAACATTACACTGCAAGGCAAACACATTGTGCTGGTCGGTCGCGGCAAGCTGGTGGGTGCACCACTAGAGCGTATGTTGCTGGCATCCGGTTGTGACGTAGTGGTTGCCGATAGCAAAACCAAGGATTTGTTTACGGTGGTTTCCGGCGCCGATGTGTTGGTAACGGCCACCGGTAAACCTGGACTGGTTACTTCCGCTATGATTAAAGAAGGTACGGTAGTGGTGGACGCTGGTGTAGCAGGTGAACAAGGTAAAACCGTGGGCGATCTTGCAGCCGACGTTTATGAACGGCAAGACTTAACCATAACACCTACCAAGGGCGGCGTAGGCCCCTTAACTATTTGTGCTTTGTTTGATAACGTTATCCGCGCAGCCCGCACCAGTGTAGAAAAATAGCGTTGGTGGCCAATTAGTTTTAGAATTTTGAGCACTGGTCCTGAGCTTCAGATGTGTTTGAATAACACATCCTCGTGCGGAGGTGCCAAAATTCAAAAACTAATTGGCCTTCTACGATTATCTAGAGTGCATTGACCGCGTCCTGGAAGCGGTCGCCCTTGTCTTCAAAATCTTTCCAGAGCAAGTAGCTGGGGGCGGCGGTACTGAGCAGTATAACTGAATTTTCGGGCGCGTGTTCGGCGGCGTACTTTACCGCATCGTCCATAGATTGGGTCTCGAACAGCTGTGGTGTGTAGCTGGCTGGCAGTCCAGCCTTCATTTTTGCTTCTGTTTCGGGGAAGAATACCAAATGTGGAATATTGTAACTGGCAATGGTTTTCATAAGCTCGGTAAAGTCGTAGTTGCGGTCTTGGCCACCCAAAAGCAAGCAGCCCACGGGCCCAATTTTTTGGGTGACCGCAGCCAGACTGGCGGTGGTGGATTCCGGCGTCATGCCGATGGCATCGTCTATGTAGGTGCGTGTGTCTTTGGTAGCAACCACTTGCATGCGGTGACGTAGTGGCTCAAAAGTTTTGACTGCGGATGTACTGGTGGCGTCGTCTACGCCAAATTGGCGAGCAATCTCGCGGGCTACCAAAAAGTTCAGGCCATTATGTGCGCCAAATAGCTTCGCTTCGCTTAAGTCAACCGACTCAGAAGGGTCGATGGCAATAGTTTTGCAAGCCGCATTGGTTGCCCAGTCACGCAAAGCAGGGAAGTCGGGATTGTACACGAACACGTCATCTGGTTCGGCGAATCGCATAATGTTATGCTTGGCCTCCCAATACGCCTCTAGTGAACCATGCCAGTCGGTGTGGTCGTTGTACAGGTTTATGCAGGCCGAAATATGCGGGCTTAGACTTAGATCTGACAGCTGGTAGCTGGAAAGCTCCAATACAAAAATAGTGTCCGCAGTGGCGCTGGTAAGTGCGGGTAATGGCGAAATGCCGATGTTACCAGCCAAAACTACATTTTTTCCACCGGCTTTTAGCAAATGTGCAGTTAGGGCTGTGGTGGTGCTTTTCCCCTTGGTGCCGGTAATGCCGACGGTTGTCAGATGGTTATCATGCGCTAGTTGAAAGAATAACTGTAGAGCAGTGGTGTAAGGCACGGGCATCATGCTGTGCGGAATGCCCTCGTTTTTTATAAATACCGTCATGTCCGGGCTGTAGTCTTTTAGGAAGTCCAAGGGAGGCCTGCCCGATTCTTTATCCTTATTAACGCCAGTAAAGCTTTTGATTGCGGCATGATCTTCCAGGAATTCCTGTATTCCGCCTGCGGCCCGACCTTTGCCCACGCCTACAAACACTACGTCCTTGCCATTAAACTGCTCCAAATCAAATTTCATGCCGATACGCCTTTCTGTAGATAAGTGGTAATTGTGTTCTGCAGCTCCAGGGGTAACACTTGGTCTGTTTGCAGCTGTAGCAGCGCTATACATTGTTGCCGCCAATCTTCTGCACGAATTATGCCGCGTTCTACTGCTAGTTTCATAAGCGCCGTATCGCCGTATCTACCGGCTGCCGCCAGCAGGTTTGCCGACAGCACTAGTTCTTCTACCGTGCCTACGCAGTCAAGCGGCGGTTCACCCTCTACACCGGTTAGCTCTAGAAAAAGTTTGGCCAGCGATGGTTCGTTTAGGAAATCAATGCTAAATATACGCTGCATGTCTTCGTCGGATAGCCATGGTGCCAACAGCAAGTAGCTACTGAGGCTTTTCGGGCTTTCCAATCCCCAGCGTCCAGTTGGGCGGCCGTTTGGATCTATGCGGAACACAAAGTTGTCGCTGGTAAAGACCTCAAAGTACTGAGGTAACTTGGCAAAAAGCTTCGCTACGCCAATGGAAGTCAGCTGGCGGATGGCACTAAAGTAAGTGATGTCTCTAGTAACGTTAGTGCGAATAAAATCTTGCAGCTGCTGTTCGGCGACGAGCGATTTGCTCCACTGGTGGTTTACCGCCTGGTCTTGCCACTGAATACGTGGGATGCTGGCACTGGCCTCATTAGCAACTACTACATACGATTTACCGGTGGCAACAGCCAGGGCTGCGCCTACCAGCCCAAAGATCATCGAAATCGGTACGTGTCCGCTGTAACTGTCGTGTAACTTACGGATTTCGGTCATAGGGTCGATGGTACGTTTGACGGCCAGTAGCTCCACACCCATAGCCTGAGCTACGGCTGCCGTCTGACCCAGTTGTTCACCCGTGGCCATTACAAAGCCGGTTACGGGTACTCCCAGATCTTTTAGTAACTCGCCGGCTACTATAGAGTCTTTGCCACCACCAATGCCCAGCAGTGATCCACTGCGCGCAACCTGGTTGTCGCCATCGAACTCCCGGCCATCTTGTGGTGTAAACTTGGCCAGTTTGTCTGCCGACAGCTTGTTTACGTACAAAAACTCGCCCAGGCCGTGTTGCCACATGGTGTTCCAAAAATCGGCTTCGGCTGCACTCATGGCGTAGGGGTGCACAATATTTGGCGGCAAAAACTTTTTGTAGTAGCTAACGCCTAACGCTAAATGCAGGGCCCGCAAGCTACGTTGTTGCTCTGGTGTACGCAGAATGGGCACTGGAAATTCCAGCGTTTCGGTCAGTTCGTAGCTTTTACCGTCACGCACAATCTGATATTTAAACCAGATGGTGCGATAGTCATCGCTGACTGCAAACGGGGTATAAACAAAACTATCTTGATCCATGGGACTATTTGGTGGCCAATTCGGCTTTAACCATTTCGGCAACTTGGCGTGGGGTCATTTCCGCCTTAACTATAAATTTGCGTACACCCAACTTACCCAGTTCTTCTGGCGCTTCTTGCTCGCCCATGTTGGTCAAAATCATGACCTTTATGTGCTTGCCCCAAGGAGTGGCGCGGAGCTTTACCAACATTTCGTGGCCGTTCATTTCCGGCATCATTAGGTCCAGCAAAATGATATTGGGCCGCATTTTTTCGGCTAATTCTAGGCCGAGCTTGCCGTTTTCGGCTGTCTCAACCTCAAAACCCTCGGCCTCGAACTTGATCCGATACATCTGCGAGATCGCTTGATCGTCTTCGATGATGGCAATCTTCATATACTTATCATACCCTCAAGGTGAGGCATGAGCAAATAGTTGACAATTGGTGTCAAATGTACTAAAATATGTCATACAATTAAAATCATCACGACCAGATTGTAAGCACAATATGACTAACGGCAACTTTCCAGATCAACAACCCCTCAGTCAGCGAGGGATTGAGGCTGAGGGTGATGTCCTAGCTGGCTTGCGACCTGGAGCAGTCGATCTGAGCCCACTGGAGGCGGCGGCCTCTGATTCTATGAGTGTCGCGGTCGATGTGACTGAGGCTATGGTACCGACAGGGCGGGCTGAAGCCGCTGAAATTACTGATTCATTCGATCGAGAGCCTAGCTCTCCAAGCCTACTCAAAAGAATCGGACGAGCTGCTGCCATAGGCGCACTGACAGGGGTTGCCTACACTGCGGCTACTATCACAAAAGCGTCTGACCTTGCAGTGCACCCCATAAAAAGGCCAGGTAACGTGCGCGAAATGGCACATAAGGTTGTTGACCACAATGTTAAACTGGCCCAAGACTGGTGGAAACGCCCAGGTGCTCTAACCAAGCTAGGTTACTTTGCGGTAGCCGGTTTGCCTGCGACCAACTTCTTCCTTGGAGAGGCGGCGGCCGGTTGGGTTGAAGGCAAGATCATGCGGTGGGTAGATGTGGCTAGCAATATTAGCGAGCCACGACTGGCCGCTATTGGAGTGGGGGCAGGCGTGCTGGCGGCACTTGGTATAGAACTAGTATGTGGCTTACCTGTAGCGATCAAAAACAGGATTGAGCAAAATAAAGCTCAAAAAGTGGCGATTGAAGAGGCGAAAGCTGAACAAGATGCCGAAAAGATGGCATTAGCATTAAAGAAGCCGCAAGTACCAGTGAATCGTGTCATGGCTGCTGTTACGACTGCCTTCGGCTATGGTGGTGCAGAAGCGATTAATAAGTATGGGCTGGTGCGAGCAAAACACGTTTTGGCGACCATAGCCGGATACGAGATCTTCTCGCTAATATACTCTGCTGGGTTAACGATACATAACGCGGCTGCTGAAGTATTTCAGTCTGGCGTGGGAACTGTTTCAGTAATTGGTGGCCTAGCCATCATGGCTACGATTGGTAAAACGCACGTTATTGACGACAGAGACACCGTAATAGACAGGTCTATGAATCGGCTTGTTAAATTTGTTTCTGGTACGGATGCTAAAGGTAATCAGGTTCAGCCAAATCTTTTCAAACGAATGCGCGCTAGAAAAGCACTACGAGCTGATGATGCCCAAGACAGCTTGCCGGACGGTACCTCCCCACAAGTTCCTTTAGCTGACGTAGCCACGAGCTAACGGAATAGCTGCGACAAGCGTTTTAACATAAGCAGTTATATAATAGGAGCAGTCGCTTTGTCGACTTGCTATGAGTGAACTCACGCTACCAGTCCATCACACTGTGCACCACCCCAAAGGGCGGACGCCTATTGCTGCCAGCCGGCGGGCCAAAACCCATCGGTTACGCAAGGCCGTACACCGCACCAGCTGGTTTGGTGTCTATAGCCTGGCCGCGCTGGCCGAATTTATGCAAAGTTACGGTACGTTGGTAAACCCGGAAAATATTGCCGCAAATGCTCGGCATTATCACGCTACGGCTCAGTATGTAACGCTGCGCAGCGCAAACACGGTGCGGGTTTGGCATGCCCAACCCTGGTCTAAGGTCAAAGTTGCAGCACCGATAGTTGGTTCACTGGGCTGGGCTAACCTGGTGTTTGGTGAGTCCATTGCCCTGATCGGTCAGGGTTTGGTAGAGCGCGGCAACCATGGTGGTACGGCCAGCTTTCTGACTCACATGGGCATTGCTGCAGCTATAGAAACGGGCTTTGCCTACCCTGTGGCAGTGCGGAACGATAACCGCCGTGCAGCTGGTACTCATCCGGCCACTACGGCGAGCGATATTGTACAGGCGGTTGCTACGGCCTTTTGGCTGGGTGGTGCTATGGGTGTAGACGAAAAGAAGCTGGGGCGTCGACATATGGTGCTGCCGATTACGGCGTATTTAGTTTTTGCAATTTTGCTAGCCACGGTCGGCAATTATCATAACTTGGCAGCTACCGTCATTGGTTCACCGGCCTTCTTTATCGCACTAGTAGCAGCCGGGCTGGTCAAGAAAGTTAACGATCTGACGGGCTACAAGGGTGGACTACAACGCCTATCGGAACGTACGGTTCGCTTTGCCGAGCGATTGAGTCACCAGAAGTAGCCTAAATTTATGCTGGAACGGCTTCGGCGCTTGCAATTTTGTGGTGAGCGCCCTGCTTGGTCAGGTATGTGGCCGTATAGCCTTGGTAGGCTTCGCGCACATCTTCGGGTAGATCTTTATATCCCGTAATATGTGTGCGGCACAGTGGTGAGCTACACAAACATTTCACTTTGCTCATCGGGCCAGTCTCGTATTCGAACATAGCGTAGTCAGCGGCAATATCTTCGCCAGGCTTGATGTGTCTGCGGGCAATCACATCGTAGTAGCCAAATTTGTTGGTGCGGACCCCTACGTTCGGGTCGCAGGAATGGTTTAGGTAGGCTCCAAAAATGGTTGGCTCAATGTGCTGGTCGACAGCTACCTGGAAAGTAGTACGAGTGCGTTCGGGGTAAAAATGGCCGCTAACCTCAAACAATACTTCGCCCGGTTCAAAGGCTCGGCGCGCTTGCAAGCCACCAATACCCATCTGTACTACGCCTAGGCCAACATTTCCGGCATATTTGCTATCTACGGTTATGATGCTGGGGTGGGGCAGGCTATGATAATCAGTAAAGAACGATGTGCTGTAGGCGCCGGCTTCGCGTACGGTGATTATGTTGCCCTCGGTCGTGTTAGCCGGAAGTGATACATTTAGGCCCAACATATCGTCGGGGTCTAAGGTTTTGCCAGCCACCATAAACGGTTCTGGTTCGCCGCTGGCATCACTACTCAGCGGATACTGGAACTTTCCGCCACTTTCTATAATCTCTATTAGACCGCTGTAAGCGTTTACGTCGGTGTACAGCCAGTGTTTTTCGCCGCGTTCTATGCGGCGGCAGACCTGTGTTTTAAAGGCGGCCGCTGGGCCGGCAATATAGCGACCGGGTTCGGCTATAAATTCTACATCAGCAGGGAATCGTGCCTGACAGGCGGTGATGACCGCGGCAATTTCGGTTAAAGTTGGCACGGGTTCATCAAACGCATAGGGCAATGGAAAACCACTGCCAATATTCACAATGCGCAAACTGGGTAGGGTTTCGTGGTACACCGTGAACAGTTCCAAGACACGTTCCAGAGCTTCTTCCCAAGGGCCCACGGCCATACTCTGGGAACCTACCATAAAGCTAACACCGGAAACGAGCAATTTGTGCTCCTCGGCGTAGTCTAATATTACCTGAGCTTCTTCTACATTGGCTCCGAATTTCTGCTTATAGTCGTAAAGGCTGGCGTTGGCGCGCAGACTTAGGCGCAGAAATAGATGCGCTTCTGGTACGGTTTCACCAAGGCGTCTTAATTCTTCCAAGCTGTCCAGAGTGAAGGCGTTAACACCTAGGGCACTAGCTTCAGTGATCTCGGCAACTGTTTTTACCGGGTGGGTAAACAAAATATCGCCCGCTGCGACGCCGCGGGACAGGAGCATTTTTATTTCACCCAACGTTGCGGCGTCGTAGTGGCAGCCAAATTCCTCTAGGGTATCTATAACCAGCGGGTGCGGGTTGGTTTTTACCGAATAAAAAGGCGTTACATGTGGTAACGCCTGTTGAAATTCGCGGAATTGTCGTCGTACTATTTCTGCATCTATGATGAGCGCCGGACTTATAAAGCTGGGCAGAACATGTGCAATGTCCGGAGAGTCAAAGTAAGGGGTGTCCATAATAAATTTTACAGATAACTTTTCTTTTATAATTTGTTGTGACTAATTTCAGTATAACAAAGAGCTTGATTTTTCAAAAAGTATCTGACATGATGCAAAGTAAGTAATAAGCGTTAGAAGTTTAAGGTTCTAAGATAGTCGTAGTAACTATGAAGCAATCACTCATCACCAGAAAAACGAAAGTTATAGGTGGTATTTGGTTGGTGGCGTTACTGTATTGGGTCGGCCTTGCGGTCACCAAGACAAAACACAGTGAATGGGATTACTGGTACCAGATCCTACTCGCGATTATCCCACTACTGGGCGGCATTTTTGGTTTTATGAACTCCCGCAAATGGGGTGGCTTAAAAAGCCGCTTAGGCCAAGCAACATTCTTTCTTGCCGCTGGGCTCGCTACCTGGGGACTTGGCCAGTGCTACTGGTCGTACGCAACCATTCGCAAACTGAGCGAGGTGCCGTACCCGTCGTGGGCCGATGTAGGGTATATAGTAAGCTGGCCATTATGGACCGCAGGCATTATTTTACTGGCTCTGGCTGCTGGTGCACGTTTTTCGGTCCGCAAACACGCGCCACTTAAGCTGTATAGTAGTGTGCTGGCAATGGCCGCAGCTATTATGGCCGGTTCGTACTACCTACTTATAGTAGTAGCTCGACACGGTCTAGCGCTAAAGGGTGAGGGTCCGATGCGTCTGTTCTTCGACCTGGCCTATCCCATAGGCGATGTCGTTATCCTAACTATTGCCGCCCTAACGGTTACGGTGTTGTTCCGCTACCTGGGTGGTCGCTACAAGGTAACTATTGGGCTGATAATAGGTGGCTATGCACTGAACTACCTAACCGACTTTACTTTTTCGTATGTTACTACAGCCGAAACCTACTATAACGGCCACTTTGTCGACTTGATGTTCCCGACCGTTATGGCCGTGTTGTCGATAGGTCTGGCCACGCTAGAGCCACCTAAAATAACTGAAAGTGTAGGTGCATAAGCTATGCCTACAGATGTATACGCGGTAATGGCCCTGAGTATCATCGATGAACAAGAGAAGCTGATCGGGCCTATTGCGTATCAGCAAGCGGCTACCGTTCCTGGTTTAGTCGTAAGTAAATCCGCTCACACCGCTAGCATCAAGGGCGATGCCCAAGTGGTGCTGACGGATCTAATCGATCGTTACAAGAGTTTCTTTGGTAACGTAGCGGTAGACGTCTGCAAAGAAGCCGTTGCCAACCTAAAATTCTCCATTCCAGCCGACCAATTACCTGCAGTGCTTAGATAATCGAAGCGCTTACGCTAAAATAAAAACTAGTATTCCCCATGGACACATCGAAACCTCGTTCTGCAGCAACTGCTTTGGCGCGCTTTACCCAGCGTCAGTTTCGGCATGTTACCAAAGAAATGTACCAGCGCAACCTGGAATTGTCCCAGGTTAACAAAACGCTGTCATTGCTGCGGACCATCGACCAAATTGTGCTGGATAGTGGTGAAACGCTAGAAGGTATTGCTACTAAAATCTCTTCGGCCATTGTGGACGAGTATAACGACTGTGCCGCAGCGGCGGTATACCGGGTAGACTCCCAACAAAAGCATGCAGTACTGCTGGGCCAAGGACACACTCCGCTGACCGACGAAACTGAAGCGCAAAGGGCGCAAATAACCACCTTTCTGGCAGCAGTAACACCAATTTGCCGTGATGTCTGCGAAGAAACCGGCTTTTTGAACGTCCAGACCAATCACGCGTCTATTGTGAAGGCGTTGGGTACAAGCCCGGAAGAACTGCGCAAGTTTGCCACCCTAACTCACGTCGAAGACTTCTATTTTGGTCCGCTCATGGCCAGTGGCGGCCCGGTAGGCATATTGCTGGTAGGTTTGCACCAACGCAGCGACGACAACACCCGTAACCTGCTAGCCCGTGTGACTGAGGCTGTCAGCAAGGCGGTAGAAAATAAAATGCTGCAAAATGAAAACCAGCGCATTTTGCAAAAGCTGCGCCAAACCAACGCCAAGCTAAAGTCGCTCGATGCCACCAAAGACGAATTTATTACCATGGCGTCGCACCAGTTGCGGACCCCGCTAACCAGCGTCAAGGGTTACCTGAGCATGGTGCTAGAGGGCGATGCCGGTAAGCTAAACACCCAACAAACTCAGCTACTGACCCAATCGTTCATAAGTAGCCAACGCATGGTATACCTAATAGCTGACCTACTGAACCTGTCACGGCTAAACACGGGCAAGTTCGTTATAGAATCTACGCCCGTAGACCTGCGCGAAGTAGTGCAGGGTGAAATAGATCAGCTGCACGAAACCGCTAAAGCTCGTAACCTAAAGCTGGTGTACAGCAAACCCGCCAAGTTCCCGTTGCTCATGCTAGATGAAACTAAGATCCACCAGGTGGTTATGAACTTTATAGATAACGCCATTTACTACACGCCTAGTGGCGGGACCATTACCATAGAACTGCACGAAACGCCTACGGCCGTAGAGTACCTGGTAAAAGACAATGGCATTGGCGTACCGCGCGCTGAACAGCACCATCTGTTTACTAAATTCTACCGAGCTGGCAACGCCCGTCGAGCCCGACCAGACGGTACAGGTCTGGGACTGTTCATGGCCAAGAAAGTCATTGCCGCTCAAGGCGGAGCGATTTTATTTGAAAGCGAAGAGGGCAAGGGGAGTAGCTTTGGCTTTCGGTTTAACAAGGCTCACCGGCTGGTATCTCGGTCGGGGACTGCTAAAAAATAGACTGTTCAAAGCACTTGCAGGTACTCCATTAAGCTTACGCTATATATTGACAAATCAAGGCTTTTCTGCTATTATTAGACCATCCTATGTTATGGAGCGTGTGAGATAACTCCGTAACCGGACATTCACAATTAGGAACAAAACAAACAACAGACGTAACAATCTGTTGTTTTCGTTTCTAAGAGTGCATCCCGGAAGTTTTATAACAGGGGTACGTTTACAAATCAGATCATTACAGTACATATCCTAGTGTACGCATTTAGCGTGCGCTAGGTCTGTTGCCAGTTCCAGGGCAGATCAGAGTGAGTACCGGTAGTAACAGATACAAACCGTGGTCGGCTAGCATTAGATGGCTAGCCGGCTACGGTAGTATCCCACTGCTACAACGCTCGCTGTGATCTGCTCTGGTTGAGTCGGTTTGTTTTTAAGCAAGTAGACTCCTAGCAGCAGAAACTGTAACGCTAGTACTCTTTACGAGTACACCCTTTAAGTTTCTATATGTAAGTAAGTACCATAAACCCGTACCTACCGTTTCATGTTTGTTCATTCATCTTTGGCTTCTTTGCGCTAAGTAATCTTCTTGTTTTGTAGAAAGGAAAGGCATCGTGCCCGGCTCTTGTAGCTTGGCAGGCTGCCTTTCCTTTCAGAATAAAGGAGATTGCTGTGGCGTCCTTTGCGTAGGGACACATAGCTAATTACAGGCTCAGTTCGCTTGGACAGCGAGTCCTCGCGGATTGACAGCTGTACCCTGGTCGGCGTCCGCCGATTGGGTTGTGTTACCCGTACAGGGGGAAGATTCCAATGACCGACACCACCGGCCGTCGCGGCAACCGCGGCGCCACCAACAGCGAGCCTGGTACCCGCACTCGGCGCACGGACATCCCGCGCCGCCCGCGTACGGCCACCACCTCGCTCACCGTCGACCCGCGCTTCGCCGCGATCGACGCCCGGTTCAACACTGTGGACCTCGCCATCCTGGCGCTGACCCAGCAGGGACGTTCGTCCGGCGACACCGTGTCCTTCACGGCCGTCGACGAGCGTGTCACCAGCTTGGGCATGCGCATCACCACGATGGTGGACTCCCTCGGGGAGCGCATCAACGTGGTCGAGCGGGCCCTGGCCGAGGCGCAGCGTACGCGTGGCAACCGCGAACGTGTGTTCGTCACCGCCCTCATCGAGAGCGGCCTGACGGAGTTCGAGATCGCGGAGGTCCTCGTGGACATGTCCGACCCGGACAACCCCGACGGCTCGTTCGACTTCGACGACAACCAGCTGGTGCTCGGCATCGTGCGCACGATCAGCCTGATCCGTGAGCAGATCGCCAAGCACACGCGCCGCCTCGACGCGCACGACGACCACTTCGTCACCGTCGAGCACGACCTCAACGAGCTTCGCACCGACGTCACCGATCACGGCACCCGACTCGACACTGTCGAGACCCGTGTCGACGACGTCCGCCGCGACCTCGACGAGCAGCGCGTCTACTGCGACGACGAGATCGACGCGTCGGACGCCCGTACGCGCAAGATGTTCCGCAGCATCCGGATCACCAACACCAGCAGCTTCGGCCACGGTGCCTGGATCGGTCCGGTCGTCGGCATCATCGTGTGGCTGTTCTGCTGGAAGATCCTGGGCCACCCCTACAAGGTCGTGGACAAGGCCGGCAAGCAGAACGGTACGTTCGAGATGCCCTGGTTCTGGCTCGGTGTGATCTTCGGCCTCATCATCGGCGGCCTGGTCACGCTGTTCTTCCAGAAGTGGGCGTCGAAGGCGAGCTACATGCCGGAGAACCGCCCGGTGCGCGAGGCCGACATCGACGACGACGCCGACGACGACATCACCCCCGTCGGTGCCTGGACGAGCGAGTCCTGGGTGGACGCCCCCGCCGACAACCGATCCGTCGTCGTCGACTAGTCTCGCGACGAAGAGTGCAAGGAGCGGAGATGAACAAGCGCAAGTGGGTAGTCGGAGGGATGATCGTCGCCGTGTTTTTGGCCATCGGGGCCTTTACGTTCGTGACGCTCACCATCCCCAGCACCACCCCCGCCCAGGCGGCCGTCGCCAACACCACGTGCTTCGGCAACGAAGTGCAGACCCCGAACAAGGTCACCTACGCCGCCTACGCGGCCGACCGGAGCGGGGAACACGGTGCCTTCGGCATCGGCAAGACGTACGACACCCCGGACGAGGCCGCGGACGCGTTCCTCGGACACATGGTGACCGACCCGCTGTTCGCGGCCGTCGTCGTCGAGTCTCCCGATCACGGGATGAACATCGACCTCGGCGCGGCGCGCAAGCTGGCGGCCACGTACGTCACCGACCACAACAAGTGGAAGGCGGCGGTCCTGTCGACGTGCGCCAAGATCAAGAGCTTCACGCTCAAGGTCTACAAGGGCGCATACGACACGTTCGGTATGACCGTCGACTCCAAGTCGACCATCATGCCGAAGCTGTTCAAGACGTCACGCGACGACATCGGCCTCGGCCAGTCGTTCGACGTCACCTGGAACACCGGCACCACTTCGCACTACCGTACGGCGTGCTACTTCCAGCTTTCGCAGCTGAAGTAGTTCGTTATACGGGCTAACGGTTGAGGTCGCCCTCGGACTAGCACTCATGTGCGAACATCGCCGGCATCCCGCCGCGACGTCCGAGGGCCTTCGGCTTTCACACTTACTCACCCCCGATTGGAGGTGTACATATAGAGCAAGAAGGGCGGTTCTCTTCGGAGAGTAGCTAGCGCTACGCGCGTGAAGATGGTCGATGTTGACTGAATGAGATTGAGGTTTATTCCTCTCCCAATCAGTTTTCATCACCATCTTCACCGCACTACCCCTATGTTTTGTAACGATCTGATTTGTAAAACGACCAAACCAAAGACTGACCGCTTAGGTCTTCAAAACCCCTACAGCCTTGCATAAGCTGAAGGGGTTTTGTTTGTAATAACATAAGCTTTATTACATCATTGACATAAATACAATCTTATTGTATTATGCCAATAGTTATTCTAACTTGACTCTGGGAGGTGTTCATGAAGAATCCATTTAAAGCTCTATTAAGTCCCAAGAAAGCATTGCTGCTTGGCATTGCTACATTTGCAGTTGTAACTGCAGGAATGGTCGGCCTGGACGTTATACGTGCCAACGCCGCCGATACAAAAAACTGTGACGCTAACGCCGTTGTGTGGTGCGGCGCTGACACTACTAGTCAGCTTGCTGGTCTCTACAACAGTGGCGATGGCCACAACTCGGCTGCTAGCATTCACAATATTTATCAATGGTTTGGCATTAGCAGCAGTGATGTTACCAGTATGGGTACCTACACGGTAGAAGGTTCTGTTGCCAAGAATGGCGATGTATACGTAGGTGGCACCCTGGTCGCTACTGGAGCAGTTACCGGTGGTCGCTTGAACATTAGCGGCAGCACTCAGCGCGTACAGAACGGCACTACCTTTTACACACGTACTCCCAGCGTGTCATTCTTGCAGGGTTCACTAACTGCCATGGTAGTTATGAAAGATGGTGTCTTCCAGTTTGCAGTTTTGCATTCCTGCGGCAACCCCGTAAAGGCTACGCCTAAAAAGCCTGCATATTCTATAGTGAAACAAGTTCGGGCTGGCACGAGTGGTAGCTACAGCAGCAATGTTACGGTCAAATCTGGTAGCCCTGTGCAGTACCAAATTACCGTCAGTAGCACTGGAGCAGTGCCTGCTGTGAATGTAAACGTGCACGACACACTTCCTGCCGGCGTTACTTATACCGCTGGAACACTGATGCAAAACGGTGTTGCTGTTTCGGCTACCAACGCTAGCAAATTCTTTGGTAGTGGCCTGGTAGTTAGCAGCATCAAAAACGGTAACAAGGTAGTATTTACCTTTAGCGCGCAGGCTGGTACGGTCAGCGATACTTCGGCTAGCTGTAACGCTGCCATGCTGGACAATAAGGGCTTCATTAGTGCTGTTGGTCTGCCGACCGAGCAAAGCGATGCCAAGGTGAACGTTACCTGTACGCCTCCACCATCTCCTGCCGCTGCCTGTACGCTCCTAAACGCTACTATGCTTGACCGCGACAGCTTCCGTTTGGACGCGACTGCTACTACTGCGAACGGCGCGACTATTTCCAGCTACGACTTTGCCGTCACCGACGGTGCAGGCAAGTCTGTACTAACCCAAAACGTACCAACTACTGCTAAAACTGCCAGCGCCACGGTAAACCTACCCGCTGCTGGCACATACAACGCACAGGTTACGGTCAACACCAGCCTAGGTGCTAAGACTTCTGCCGCTTGTAAGACGCAGCTAACCGTTAAGACGGCTCCAGTTGCAGCATGCGTAAGCCTGGAAGCCATTGTTACCGACCGTACGAAAGTTGCGCTGAATGCTACCGCCAGTGCCGCTAACGGCGCGACCATTTCTAGCTACGACTTTGTAGTCAAGAATGCTGCCGGTACAACCGTTGCCAGCCCAAGCGTCACCGCTACTGCAAAGACGGCTACTGCCAATGTTGATCTGGCTAGCGCCGGTGACTACACGGCCCAAGTTACCGTAAATACGAGCGAAGGTCCCAAGACGAATGACGGCTGTAAAGCCAAGTTTACCGTTAACGCTGCCCCGGCTGCGGCTTGTGTCAACCTAGATGCCATTGTGGCCGATCGTACCAACGTAACCCTGAACGCCCAGGCCAGTGCTACCAACGGTGCCACGATTTCTGCCTATGACTTTAGCGTTAAAAATAGCGGCGGTACTGTAGTGGCTAGCAAAACGGTTACTAGCACAGCTCAAACCGCATCCGCTAACGTGGTCTTGAACGACGAAGGCAACTACACTGCCCAGGTGCTGGTACACACCAGCCTGGGAGACAAAACCGGCGCACAGTGTACGGCACCAATTAAGATCACCTCGGCTCCAAAGCCAAACGTGACCATTACCAAATTTGTCGACCACGTTAAGCGCGAACAAGTTGCGGTAAATCAGAATTTCATCTACGAAGTAACAGTAAAGAACACTGGTGAAGTAGACCTAACCAACGTAGTGGTAACTGACCCAGCACCACAAGGTGTCACTATGCTTAGCAGCGACCTGGGGACTATTGCCAACAACGCGCTTAGCTACACTATCCCAAGTCTAAAAGTTGGTGCTAGCACCAACTTCACTATTGCCGCCAAGGTTACTGACTATGTTGCGGGCGACCTAGTAAACACCGCTTGCGTGAATGCGCCAGAAGTTAACCCAACACAGCCAGAAAAGGCCGACGCCTGTGACACTGCCACGGTAACCGTAACGCCTCCTACACCAAAGAACCCGAACATTACCATTGTAAAGACGGTAGATGGTAAAAAACAGGAACAGGTAGATGCTAACCAGCACTTTACCTACCAGCTCAAAATCACCAACATGGGCGAGATTGATCTGACCAATGTAGTGGTAACTGACCCAGCACCACAAGGTGTAACTATGCTTGCTACCGACCAAGGCAGCATCAGTAGCAACGCACTCAGCTACACCATTCCAAGCCTAAAGGTAGGCGAGAGTGTAACGGTGAATATTACCGCCAGCGTGCCTATGTACCAGGCGGGTAACATCGTGAACACCGCTTGCGTGAACGCTCCAGAGGTTAACCCAGACCAACCAACAAAAGACGACGCTTGCGACACCGCAACTGTTACCATAACGCCACCAGAGCTGCCAAACACCGGCGCTGGTAACGTTATCGGCATATTTGCCGGTGTGGTAGTGGCTAGCACACTTGGCTACCGGTTGCTGCTAGGTCGCAAGCTGGCTCGCCAGGAGCAGTAAGCCCCACGCGCTCTTAGGTGCAAATCCCCGTGGTCATAACTGACTGCGGGGATTTCTGGTAGTTTGCGACCTCGCGGAGCTTATGGTTATTGCAGGATTACCTTAGATGTGCAAAAATAAGGTCATCTAAAGGGGTAACGTTTATGCAGATGATTCGGCGTTTTCACAGGGCAGACAAAAAGAAGGTAGCGTTCTTTACCGGTCTGTTAGTTGCAGTTATGAGCTTTGCCAGCATTATGACCCTAACGGGTGGCCAGGCGACTGCTACGGGCACCGATTGTGACGATAATGCCATGATAAAGTGCGGCTACAGTACACCTGCAGATTTGATTGCCAAGATAAAAAAGAACGATTCGGGCAATGGTCACAGCGACTTGCAGGCCATGTACGCTGGTTTTGGCCTGACCAGCGCCGATTACACTAACTTCGCAAATCACGCTGTTGCCGGCACTATATTCCGTGATGGCCGAATTGTAGTGGGCGGGGTAACGGTAGCCAATGACGCTAAGAGCTTTGGTCGCATAGCTTCGTTCCATGGCTCTAACCCGCTGACAAAGACCATTGGTGGCACCACATACTACGGCAATACGGTAGACAAAACATTTGCCTCTGGCACAAATAGCCTACCCATGTTTGCACTATTAGACGCCCAAGGAAATTTGCAAATTGCCGTTATAAACTCTTGTGGTAACCCGTCATACGGCACCAATGTAAAAACTAGCGCTAGCTGCAAACTGTTGAATGCCACACCTGTATCCGGCAAGCTAAATAGCTACAATTTTATGGCTGAGGCTAACACTAGCGGCAACGCCAAGGTAACCAAATACGTCTACGACTTCGGCGATGGCTCTAAAACTGTCACGATGACCAACGGCACTACTGTCGTTCCACATACCTACACCAAAGCTGGCACCTTTACTGCCACGGTAACTGAATTTGCTAGCGTTCCCGGCAACCCAAACCTGCAGTTAGCGGTGGTCAGTACCTGCAAGAAAGTAATCCCGGTAAAAATACCGTTCTACAACTGTGTTAGCCTAGTGGGTGCAATTTTAGACAAGTCTAAGCGAGAATTTAGCTTTACTGCAGCTGCCAATTTTGGTAACGGTGCAACCTTTACCGGCGCAGATTTTGATTTCGGCGACGGCAAGAGCCAAAACGGCGTAAAACCAACTACCAATCAGAGCGTGGTGGTAAACCACACCTATGCTGCGTCAGGTAATTTTAATGCTTCTGCGGTACTGCACTTTAGTGTGAGTGGCAGTACGGTGAGCGCCCCAGCCTGTAAGGCGCTCGTTACGCCAGAGACCGTAACACCCGAATGTAAGCCAGGGATACCCGTAAATAGTCCCGCTTGTTTGCCACCCTGTACGCCGGGTAGCTCGGTGCCGCCAGACTCTCCGCAGTGTAAACCGCCCGATTTACCTAACACTGGTGCAGGCAACACCATCGCTATTCTATCTGTGGTAGTCATTGGTGGCTTCCTGGCCTATCGTCAGCTATTGTTTAGAAAACACCGCGCAGCCTTTATGGCTGCAGAACAGGGAACGTCTGCGCTGCCACTGGGAGACCCGCTGAGCGACACGCCACTTGCCGGTACACCGCTGGCCCGCGTAAAGCGTAGTCTGCGTCGCCGTAAGTTCTAGTGGCCAAGGTGTTGGCACAGTAAAACTGTGGATAAACACTGGCAGAATACGCAAAAATATGCTAGTCTATGACAAGAAGTAAGAGAGTATTCGTGACTGACCGCTCTAGAATCCCCCTAGACAAATTTGCCTAGGGGGATTTCTTTTTCTCATCTGTTATGGTACAATTTTGGGGTTGTTTTCAGGCTCTTTGGCCTACAAATAATGGGATACCGGCACCACGAGCATTCGCTTGTGGTCCCACGATTGCTCTGCAATCGCCGGTCCGAGTGCTCAGAAAAAGATTTTATGTAAACACAAAATCATTTTTCTTCCGCTTCGGCCCCGTCGTCCAGCGGTTAAGACACCGGGTTTTCATCCCGGCAACCGGAGTTCGACTCTCCGCGGGGTCACCAGTAGAAAATTACACCTTGGAAATTGCGTCTGATCTTATGTCCGTAAATCAGGCGTTTTTTCTTACTCGTTAAATACGTTCGATCCTGTTGGTCACACCACGGATGGTATCATTAAGAAATGAAAAAAGCAGTCTTTATTACCGCCGTTTCGGGTACTGGAAAGTCCACCGTATGCAAAGCTTTGGCTGCGCGTGGTTATGAAGCATACGACA
>Ga0105242_10000365_pt1 | contig 36180 bp, 29 predicted proteins | sample KBSM24metaG_FD_81521 | JGI IMG/M metagenome (GOLD analysis project Ga0105242, IMG submission 81521) | Miscanthus rhizosphere microbial communities from Kellogg Biological Station, Michigan, USA - KBS M2-4 metaG | ecosystem: Host-associated > Plants > Roots > Rhizosphere > Soil | place...
CGCTTGTCGAACGATGCGATGCGGGTTGCTAACGCATCGACAAACTCATCAAGGTCAGCATCCGGGAATGAGCGATTGACGTAGCCGTATCGCTCGGCCAGATCGCCAGGGATATCGTCGGCCCCCAGAAGCACCTCGAGTGCGCGACCTCTTCCCATCAAACGGGGTAACCGGGCCATTGGACCACCGCCGGGCACGATGCCGGCGCCAACTTCAAAGTGCGACAAGATCGCTTTTTCACGGCTGGCGAAACGCATATCGCAGGCCAGGGCCAACTCGCTTCCGACGCCGGTCGCGCGTCCACGAATTGACGCGATCGACACCACCGGAGCACGACTAAGGCGTACCAGCATGTCGGGCAAAGGTTGCAGCCCTATCGGCCCCGGTGGTAAGCGAGTTGTGTTCTCGATTGGCGCCACGAAGTCGTAATGAGTCAGAAAGAATCCTTCGACGGCGCTGTCAAAGACAACTACCTTGAGGTCCTCGTCCTTTTCGATCGCCGTGATGACCTCATCGAGTTGCGGAATGGTGTCTGGACCGAAAATGTTGAGCGGCGGATGATCAATGGTTACCCGCCAATAGTTGGCATCGCGCCGGGTAAGATGTATTTGCTTCCTCATCTGAGTTTCGGTTTGCATTTTTACCTCCATGAAGGTTCAGCCGTTTGTTCGAAGCCACTCACTGCACTCAGCCTTTGAAGGGTGTGTGTGCAAGGATCTCCACTTTTTCGACCTGCGGGGGATTCGCGAACAATTCGTCGGCCCGCGCCGTCAACGCCTTCGCAATCTCGCCAGTCAAATGGGCATCGCGGCCCGCTTCATTTACAAAGGTGTCAAAGATGCCGAACCGTCCCGGCCCGATCTTGATCGCATACCATTTCAAGGTCGCTTGTTCATTCAGCGCGAGTGGCTGAGCTGACTTTAGAAATGCCTCGGCATCAGCCTCCTTGCCTACGCGTGCTTCGAGCGTGACTAACAATCCAATCGCTTCCATTGAGTTATCCTCCTTTTCTGTCTCATCTACTCGATGCGCAGGGTTTGCTCCATTGAGTAGCATTGATCCCAGACGTACACATCGAACCCGCCGAGTTTGGTTGACCACTTGGGTGTGAGCGTGTTGACGCATTGCGCCGCGACACGATCAATGTAGTGATCGAAGAACGCCCAGGGATTGTTCTTATCCAGCGGGTTCAATCCCTCGCCGGGTTTCGTTGTAGCCAACGCGGTGGCAGCGGCCTGCTTCACGTCATTGTTGAACTCAGCTTGAGTGTCCACGTCCGCGTGCGTGCCGGTGCGCGCCACGTGGCCGCCGACAAAAGTGTCCCAGTCCATCTTTCGAATCTCTTCGACCTGCGCGAAATAACCGGGGATGTCCTGGGCCAGTGCGAATCGGCGCCAGGGCATCCAACCGGGAAACACTATGTCAACGACCATAAGCACACGCTGCGCCGGCGCGTAGATGAAAATGTTTCCGGGCTCATGGGCATTGCCGTGGTATGAAAGATCGAGTACTTGCTTGCCAACGCGCAGTGTGTAGTTGTTGGCGAAGGTAACGGTGGGCAGTGGCCGATTCGGATCCGCATCGCGCTTCAGCAGCCGCAGAGTTTCTTCATGCGCGATGATGATTGGATGACCACCCAGAGCTTTCGTCCCCCCGATGTGGTCGGCGTGTGAATGGCTATAGATCAAGTGCGTGATCGGCTTGTCGCCCGCCACTTCAGCAATCGCCTTCGGAATAAACGCTGCCAGGTTCTGAGGCGCATCGATCACCACCACACCGCGATCGTAAACCAGAAACATCGACTGGATTGCGTTATCAGTGATCATGTAAAGACCGCTTCCCAGATCCTGCAGGCGATAGCCCTTGGCCGGGTCGATTGGTAGTCCTTGTGATGAAGACGGCACATCCAGGTACTTGCCAATCCTCACTCCAATCGGCGCAATCGACGGCATGTTTGGATATGGTTCTCCTGCCGCTCCCGGCTCCGAAGTCGGATCGGCGGACTGCCCGCGAATACCAACAGTGCTCGCGCAAACGATGGCAATGACAAAGCCGGCAAGCAAGAGTTTCTGGATGCGGCTCGCGGTCATAGCCTTAGCACCAAAAAAGCAGCGCCGTTTGATTTCTTCGAACATTTTGTCTTCCTCCACTTCGAGATAAGTCATGCTGATTCATTAACCGATTTGATCCGATTAATTGAACTGGTGCGGAGTACACCATGAGAGGAGAGAGGAATCTATTAGACGAAGGTATCGATCGATACCAAGGTATTACGTCGGATTTACTGAGAGTCGACGTGCGCGCCAAAAGCCGTTTACCGCGCGCCCAATTCACCCTGTCTGCAGCCGACGCCCGACGCCAAATAATGTGGACATTTTGATCCGCTTGGGCGCATCCTCAGCGCGTGGAGCCTCGACCGGATAAGAGTGCAAGCGAGAACGATCTCATCGCGCGACTCAAACGCGCTGAGGAAGCACTGCGAACCCGCGAGCTTAACTTTCAACTGGTCGTCGACAGCATTCCGGCGCCGGTCGCTGTCACCTCACCGTCCGGTGAAGTCGAGGGCGTCAATCAGCCCACCCTCGAATATTTCGGCAAGACCTTCGAGGAGTTGAAAGGTTGGAAGGCCACCGACGTCGTTCATCCGGATGACCTGCAACACACCATCGCCGCGTTGATGAAGGCACACGAAACTGGCCAGGCGTACAACGTTGAGAGCCGCCATCGTCGCGCTGATGGAATCTATCGCTGGTTCAACGTTCTCGGCTTGCCCTTCCGCGATACTGAAGGAGAAATCCTTTACTGGTTTCACTTGCTAATCGACATCGACGCACGCAAGCGGGCCGAGGCCCAGCTCGCCGGCGAGAAGCGACTGCTGGAGATGGTGGCCTCGAGTTGCCCACTCACCGACGTTCTTACTGCTTTGAGCAAGTTTGTAGAAGACACGTCCTCTGATTGTTACTGCGGCGTTTACTTGATCGATTGGAGTGGCTCGAAATTCCGGATCGGCGCCGTTCCGAGCCTGCCGGCGACCTTCAACGATCCGGTTGACGGACTGACCGTGTCTCCGCAGGTCGGCCCGTGCGGCGTAGCAGCGCTTACGAAGACGCAGGTGATCGCGACAGATTTGGAAATAGATCCACTCTGGCAGTCATCTGCAATTCGACCACTTGCACTCGCTCACGGAATACGATCGCATTGGTCCACGCCAATTTACGATCGAGAGGGGCGAGTGTTGGGAACCTTTGCGATCTTTCACCGCGAACCAGCCAGCCCGACGCAAATTCAGCAGGATCTCATCGCGCAGGTTACCCACATTGCCAGCATAGCTATCGAGCGGGCATTGAGCGAAGCGGCCCTGAAGCGAAGTGAAGCGTTCCTGGCTGAAGCACAACATCTGAGTCGCATCGGCAGCTTTGCCTGGCGCCTAGCTAAGAACGAAATTACCTGGTCCGAGCAGCTCTATCGCATCTTCGAGTTTGATCCTCACGTGACCATTACGCTCGAACTGATCGGATCGCGAGTTCATCCGGAAGACCTCCCGTTGTTACGTGACATGATCGAACGAGCGAGTAGCGCTGCCGGCGACTTTCAATACGAACATCGCCTGCTAATGCCGGATCATTCGGTCAAGTATCTACATATGATTGCTCATGGAACGCGGAACGATGAGGGTGAGCTGGAGTACATCGGCGCGTGCCAGGACGTGACGCAGCGACAGTCTTCGGAAGAAGCACTCGCCAAGGCGCGCTCGGAGCTGGCACACGTCGCGCGAGTGATGAGCCTGGGAGCATTCACGGCGTCGATCGCGCACGAAGTTAACCAACCATTATCCGGCATCATCACCAACGCCAACACCTGTCTGCGAATGCTGGCCGCCGACCCGCCCAACGTCGACGGCGCGCGCGAAACCGCGCGGCGCACTATTCGCGACGGCGACCGCGCCACCGCAGTAATCACACGGTTGCGCGCTCTCTTTAGCAAGAAAGACGCCACCATCGAATCGGTGGATCTGAATGAGGCCACCCGAGAGGTGATTGCGCTTTCGCTAAGTGAACTGCAAAGGAACCGGGTGATTTTGCGATCTGACCTTGCCGATAACCTCCCGCCGGTCGCAGGTGATCGGGTGCAGCTTCAGCAGGTCATTCTGAACCTGGTCCGAAACGCATCAGACGCGATGAGCGGAATCGATGATCGTCCGAGGCTGCTACTGATCCGGACTGAACCAGACGAAGGAGGACACGTGCGCCTGAGCGTGCAGGATGCGGGCGTTGGTTTCGATCCTCAAGTTATGGACAGACTTTTCGACTCGTTCTACACCACCAAGGATGACGGCATGGGAATCGGACTTTCCGTTAGTCGCTCGATCATTGCCAGCCATCGTGGGCGTCTCTGGGCCACGCCTAACGAGGGTCCGGGAGCCACGTTTTCATTCTCAATTCCTTTTGCACCCGACGTTTGATTTGCCGATCTCGATAACAAACCGATACCAAAGTACTATAGACGCTCACAAATAGAGTGGCGCATGCTGATGCCCGGCCATTAGAAATTCACGGTCGTAGTGTTGCCGGGCGCGAGCATGAGGACTTTATGACAGGAAAGCGTTTGCTTGTATCAGTAGTCGACGACGATGAGTCCGTCCGCGAGTCGCTACCCGACCTGTTGCGAGAGTTCGGCTTTGAAGTCCGCGCATTCTCGTCGGCGGAAGAATTCCTCACGTCCGATTGCGTCGATCAAACAAAATGCCTGATTCTCGACATCGGTATGCCGGGGATGACTGGACCGGAGCTTCAACAGGAATTGAAGAATCGCCGGCATGAGATACCGATTATCTTCATCACCGCTCACAGAGACGAGACTATTAGCTCCCGATTGCTCGAACAGGGCGCGACGGCGTGCCTGTTTAAGCCCTTCAGCGATACGGCGCTGAGTGACGCGGTCAATGCTGCACTTGAGTAAGCTGAGATATCCGACACCTCTTGTTCGGGAAAGGGGATATATGAGTTCAGCGAGCGCAAAGAGTTCTGAATCCGGTTCGCCGAAATCGAGCCAAATCCCCATCGTCTTTGTTGTTGACGACGACATCTCCGTTCGGGAATCACTGGAAGCGCTGATCCGTTTTGTCGGGTGGCAACCAGAAACTTTTGCATCGGCCGAAGAATTTCTTGCTCGCTCACGGCCGCTGGCTCCGAGTTGCCTGGTGCTGGATGTTTCTCTTCCGGAGCTCAACGGTCTTGAACTGCAAAAGCTAATCGCACCTGAGCGGATCGACATGCCAATTATCTTCATCACTGGCCATGGTGATATCCCAATGACTGTCCAGGCGATGAAAGCTGGAGCTGTCGAGTTTCTGACGAAGCCAATCGACGACGATGCGTTGTTGAGTGCCATTCGGCACGCGATCGAACGCAGTTCGGCGGCACTTGACCGCGAGGCCGAAGTAGAAGAGCTCCGAACCAGTTACACATCACTGACTCCTCGCGAACGTGAAGTGATGAAGTTAATAGTCACCGGCATGTTGAATAAACAGGTTGGTTTGCAGCTGGGAATTAGTGAGATCACCGTCAAGGCGCACCGAGGCAAGATGATGCAAAAAATGAAAGCCGACTCTCTCGCCGATCTGGTGAAGATAGCCGTGAGACTCGGCCTCGCGCCGACAAGGAATCCCTGGCACGTCGTACGAGAGCCCTGACTTCATATTTACCGGGAGACTCGACTCGTCATTTGGACATAGTCGTCACCAAGGAATACGGTCATCCGCTGACGGACTACAACAACGACGCCGCAAACACGTTCGCCGACGTGGAGCGCTTGTTCCGATGGCTCGAGACTCGCGTACCGCCGGAATCCCTCTCGAAATCGACGTGCGGGCTAACACCAAATTGAGCCGCGCCTAACGTAAGTGCGATCATGTGAAGAGTGTCCAGTGTGGCGAGCCATTTATTGCCAGGGCCGCATTTTCTTTCAGACCACATCATTGGCTCGTCTTCCTACTACTGAATGTGGTTGCTCTGCTTTTGCTCGCAATGAAAGAGTTCGATGAAATAACAGCAGGATTCCGACTGCAGACCAGAATAGATCGCGGGCTTTGCGTACTATTGCCAGCGTAACCCCGGTGGTTTGCGTGAAGGAAAGAATCATGGAAACACTGCCAGTGCCGAATTCGTCGACACCCATCCGCAGCGGGACGAATTTGAATGCGATGTTAATTACGCGATTAACTGACTCAAGAATAAACGCCGTCAGAAAGCTTGGTGGGTGAGCCACGCTGATAAACATGAGCGTCACGTACACCTCGGTGACTCCGGCCAAATGGAAACAGGCTTCGAGGAAAAGGATCGGAATGAATCGTGACCGATTGTGCCTGGCAAACTCGTAAACACGGTCTTCCAATGAGCACGCTTTCTCCATTGCCGTCCAATTGAGCCCTCGTCGGCGAATCAATTTGACGAGTCCCGCCACAACTCTCAATTCCGTTCGCAAGAAAAAGAAACCCACACCCACGATAAGGACAATAAGGCAGAGAGTGACTAAGGTGATGACCCTCAGACCCTTTGGCAGTGTGAAATCCAGCAACAGGGCGACGGCGCCTGAGAAAACGAAGACACCAACCGAGAAGCTATAAAAAATATTTTCAATGGTGATCGCGGAAAGACCCGACATCAGGGGCACCCGTTCACGGATGAGAAGCGGCTTGGCTGGTTCGGCAATCGCCGCACTCGCAAACGGAACAAGATTGCCAATCGCGTCGCCCATCACGCGAGCCCTAAAAGCATCCCGGAAGTGAAGTTTTCCGGTCTTGTCCATGCAGAGTATCCAGGCAAAGGATCGGGCCACCTGGCGAACGGTAGAAATACCGATGATGATTAGAAAGCCCATTCCCAATAGTCTGATCTGACCGACAATGGCGTGAAGACCGGACTTCCTGACGAAATATGCAAAGAGAGCGGCCCCCAGGACAAAGCCAATCACGCCGACAGGGCTAATCTTCCAGTTAGTGAATCTGTCTTTAACTTTCTTCATCCCGATAACTTTAAGCGGCTCTCGCAGATCAGATCACGACACTTTTCAAATCGTCAAAAATGCATATGCATTCCGACTCGGTAGCTCACCGCCACCCAGAACGAAGCCCAGGCGAAACCACTAATCAGATTTAGCAAGCTATATTTTTTAGCCGGCACGCCCGCGGTCGCACAGACCAAAGGAATTGTGATTCGCAATCCGGCGGCAAACCTCGACAACAATACGGCCACCGTACTGTGCCGCAGAACGAACTTGCGCACCTTGGGGTACCATTTTTTCAGTCGCTTGGATTTGTTGATTGCGCGTTGAGCCCTCTGATGCGCCGCATAAAAGTAAATCTGATCCCCGGCTGAACCGCCGATAGCAGCCGCCAGAACCGTCAAGCGCCAATCCAGATATCCAGCCCCGCAGAGCGCGCCGGCGGTTATTAGAACTGCTTCGCCCTCCCAGAAAGCCGCGAACAGAATCGCAAAATATCCCCAGCGCGAAAGAAGTCTGACGGCCAGGTTCTTATCTACCGATCCAGACAGATCGTCAGCGCCAAGCGTCGCAATCAGCGAAAGATTTATCAATAAGCCGTATACGATTCGCACGATGGTCAATTAGTCAGCCGGCCTTCTCTGACTGGGCGACCAACTCTCCTTCTGGCGCTGAGGCCCCGACTTTGTTTTCGAGAGGCGCGAGGCCGGCAGCAATTTCCAACACGACCTTGAGCACGCGCTCAACGTCTGCAGTTCTCAGTCGTGAATAAACCGGGAGCTGTAACGCTTCGGTGGTTTGCTCGGCTTGCGGGCAATCCGCCGCAAATTGTTCAAAGAGCGGCAGGGCAGAGCAGACATCTACGTGTGTAGTTTCGAAATCGACGCCGCGTCGAATGGCGCGACGCCTGGCACGGCGTGGGTCAGAGACATAAATGCAGTACTGATAATAGACGTGTTCGACTTCAGGAATCACATGCGGTGTTTCGATCGAGGCACTCTCGGCCAGGCCACGAGTGTAAATCTCGGCGTGTGTTCGCGAGCGCTGATTGAATTCATCGAGCTTCTCGAGCGCTCGTAGTCCTATTATCGCCTGGGCGTTCGAGAAGCGACGACGATACGCGCGCGGAAACCGGTCCAACGGTCGAATGCTCTCCCAAAAATACTTCGACAGATCGTGATCACTGACGAGAGAAGCCGCGGCGCCAATTGGATGTCCCCACCACGCAAATCCTTTGGGACTCACCAGTGATCTAGCCGCAACACCAGTGGCGAAGCGCTTGATTAACTCACTCGCAGTCTGTGGACGTTCAGCTTCAGCTAGCGCGCGCACCCGTGCGCCGATCGTCGAATCGTTGGTTAATGTCATGCCGCCACCGTAGGTATTGATTCCCTTCAGCATTTGAAAACTGAAGAAGGCGGCAGTGCCGAAGGTTCCCACGCGGCGACCAAGATATCGCGCGCCGGCGGCCTGTGCGCAGTCTTCGATGACGATAAGATTGTGCTTCCCGGCCACACGCATTATTTCACTCATGCGGCACGGTTGCCCGTAAAGGTGAGTGGGGACAATCGCTCTGGTGCGTTCAGTGATAGCAGCTTCGATCTGCGCCGGATCGAGATTGAAATCTTGCGCGTTGACGTCTACGAACACTGGCGTGAGCCCCGCGCGTCTGGCGATTTCCGGGACGACCCAAAACGTCAACGCAGGAAAGATTATTTCGCTTCCCGGCGGAAGATCGAGTGCGCGCAGGATGTAATAGAAAGCCATCCGGCCAAACGACGCGGTGACAGCGTGGTCCATGTCATGAAATTCGGCAAAGCGATTCTCGAATTCCTTTATGGCCGGACCCTCGATGGCTTCGCCGCGTCGAAACGCTGCGACGATTTCCTTTTCGTCACCCGGTATCGTCCGTACTCCGTAACGAGCAATGGCGCGCATCATGCGGTCGTGACCTTTCTTTCTTCGAGCCAGGGCCGATCGAAATGCTCTTGCCAGCGCCATGACCACTCATCCACTGTCTTCAATAACGGAAGATGAGCGTATCTATGCAGGCCCGCAAAATTCAGAATGTTAGAGGGACGCAGGAAGAAACGCGAATAACACATTCCCAGCATCAAACGCGCCCGCCGACGGGTCAGCGCGGGATGTCGAAAGTTCAATGTATAGCCGTCGAAGTTCTGCCAGTCATCGTCATTAATCAGAGATTCGAGTTGCTTGAATTGGGGAGTGCCAGGATAAGGAGTCAGAATCTTGAAATTCGCGAGAGTCGAATCCAAATCGACCGCAAAACGGATCAACTCTTCGATACTCGCCTCCGTGTCCTGAAGAAAACCAATCACGTAAAACGCCGTCGTAGTGATTCCCAGTTTCCAACACAGCTTGATCATGCGGCGCATGTGCTCGTAAGGAATAAAACGCCGGGCTACCTTTTTGAGGACAAGGGGATCGGGTGATTCGACGCCGAAGTTGATCGCCCGCAAACCCGAAGCATGCATTTCTCGAATCAGTTCCTCGTCCAGATCATCCATCCGCGTTTCGCATTCGTAAGTGAGCTTCAACCCGCGCGCACGAATGCCCTCGGCGATGCGCAGACACCGGTCGCGATCGAGTGTGTAAAGCGGATCGCGAATCACCAGGTGGAACCGATCATAGAGTTTGGATAGGTTCACCAGTTCGTCGAGCACATTCCCATCAGAGCGCGCGCGGAACTTAGCCGTGATGCGGTGCGGGCAGTAGGTGCATTTCTCGGGACAACTGCGGCTGCTCAGCATGGGCAGCGCCCGCGTCAGACCAAATGTCTTGCGGTTTGTATATCCGAAACCGCGCGGCTTCACGACGTCCCAGCGCGGAAACGGCAGCGAATCGAGATCGTCGATGGCCGGACTCGAGATCAAACCGTGTGGGTCTTCACCGGCGGCGATTCGGCGTACCGCAGCTTCGGGCTCGCCGCTGATTATGAAATCACCAAACTGTTCGAACAACTGTGGCAAATGAGTTGCCGGCGTTCCCACGAACCCAACCTTTACTCCTCGCTTCCGAAGATCGCTGGCCCATGCGCGCTCGTGCCGATAGTCGACCAGCGACGTCAAGACGATTGCCAGGTCGCCGGCGACCGGTTCATCGCCGCGAGTAACGATTACTTCATGGCCCTCGCCGGCGAAGATCGATGCCAGATATCCGATTTGAATGCTCGGCAGGTTCTGCAGCACGCGCCGCACATTCTTTTCAAATCGCGTGGTAAATGAATGGCCCTGAAAACGAGAGCCGTATCCGCCGGCGACGGTGTCTTTGTTGACATATCCGCCGCGGCCTTTCAGATCAGCAAGAATTATTCGTGACACGATCATTCCCCTTGAAAAAAACCATCTGTCTAATGCGGTGACGCTGGTGAAACATCGAAATCACCGGCGAATTCCCGGGACGAGTGAAAACGATGCTTCGCCGGCGATAAGATCGCCGGATCAATCAGCGCAGTGTGTTATTAGGTTTTTATGAAAGGATTGACGGGGGACCGCGTTTACGAACGTTAGCGAGAATCGCCAGACGATCGGCCACTCTTTGGATGGCTCGAGCAGAGCGTTGCGGAATCGTCGGCGCATGAAACAGAGTCTCTGCGACCAGGCCCAGGTCAGAGAAGTGCGATGAGATGAGAGACGAACTCCGGTGGCGTTTCCGTATTGATCTCTGACCCGGGGAATCGCTCGTATTAAATAACTCGTCCAGCTCGGAAGCGTAGGGTGCGTTATCGCTGACCTCGGCGAAATTACCTTCGCCCTCGTTGAGCAAAACCACCGCATTGTTTCGATCCGCACTTCCAACCCAGATGAGGTCGACGTCACCGTCGCGGTCAATATCAGTAGCGACGAGGCTGCCGGCATTATCACTCGGGGTACTGAAGCTAAGTTCCTTACCGGGCCGATTGCCGTGCTTAATACCTATCTTCTTGTCGAAGCCATTCGATTCAAGCGTTACGAGGTTGGTTTTGTGGGTGTCGGATCCAAACGGGATCACCGCGGTCAACTGCGAATGAGGTTCATGCGCGTGATGGATCGAGGAGTGCGCGCGCGGAACGCACGAAAGTACAAACAACGCGATCAGCATCCTGGCGGCTGCTTTCGTCAACTTGATTCGTGCCTGCACGGTGAGCGAATTCTACCATAAATACCTATCCTGCTTTCGTCCGGCAGCGATCGCCAGGGCCGCAATTGGCTGTTGCCCAACCCCCTTGGAACGCCATTCGGCGAAGTATGGGTAAGAGGCGCACAAACTTAAGATCCACTGCACGATTGGCATTCAACCGAAGAGAGCCTTGATCTGCTTGCCAGACACCGCGGACCGACTCGAATACGCTGAGCATTCTGTCGCTGGCATCAAGAAAAAGTTGCGAAGAGTGCACCGTGTGGGGAGCCAATATATTTCCTCAAAAGAGAAGGCCACCATCGCGGTGGCCTTCGAGTTTTCCGGCACTCTGGTAGACGAACCTATACGGCCCGCGCTTAGACTCTTCTATTTCGGCTTGATCACGATGACCGAGTCGACGAGACCGTTACTGTCAGCTTCAGTGGCAGGGTTGGTTGGGTCGTTCAATCCTATTCCATCTACCAGGAACTTGTAGGTGTACTTGCCAGGTGCTAAATCAACGTGACAGACCCATCCGTCAGCCTGTTTCGCACAGTAGTTCTTCGTCTGGATCCAATCGTTGAACGATCCGTAGATGGCCACTGCCTCCGCGTCCGTGTGCCCCGGCAAAGTAAAAGTCGTATTGCCGGTGAGACTGGGCGCTGGCGGTGGCATCTTTTTGACCAGCACGTCTCCCTGCCCCGCGTTTAGAGTGAGGCTAACGTTTCCTTTTTCATCCCTGACGAAGGCGAGGTGCAGATCCGGAATCTCACTGTCACGGAACTCGGAGTTGGATTCGGCGATCACCGGGCGCTGTCTTAGGGATGAAGGCTTGACCCACAAAGAACCATCTTTAACGCTTACATAGATGACAAAATCGTGAGCGAACTTCGGATCCAATTGGTATCTGCCAACATACTGACGCAAGAGAGCCGGAGGCACTTTGACTTGAGTTGTCGCGATCGCTTTGCTCGGAATCAACGAGCGCGCTGAGAGCGTTCTGTCCCGCTCCGAAATCTTCGGCTCAGGTTTGATACCAACGAGCGCTATCAAGTGACTCGCCAGCGTCCCGCGCCAATTCAGCAAACCATGATTGCCGTTAAACTCGGTGTAGTGGACCGAGTATCCTTTGCTGGTAAGCGTGTCTCGCAAATTGCGGTTAGCCATAAGCAAAGGAGGCTGAGGCAAAGGATCGCGTTGCGGAAGGAAACGCCACCACCAGGTCCCTTCCAACAGTCCGGCTTCGAATGAGAAACGCAAAGGCAGACGCGGGCTGGCGGCGAACTGGCGATTCAGCCATTCCCATTCCTTTTCATCATCGGGCTTCCAGCGGAAATCGCCCGATTGAGAAAGCACGTTGCCGAAAACCTCGGGATGGCGGAGGCCGACGAAAGCGGCCTCCAACCCGCCCAGGCTAGTGCCGCCGGTGATCGTCTGATCGGGGCGGTCGGTTGCGTGATAGTTGGCGCGCGCCCAGGGAACAATCTCCTGAGCCAAAAAGTCGGCGTACGCTGGATTGCAGGACAATTCACGCCAGCGATTAGGATTATCAACCATCACCGCGACGAGTGGTGGTATCACACCGGCTGCGATCAAGTTATCGAGAGTAGTGGCGACGTGCGCCGCGTTGACATACAGCCCACCGTCAGATAGCACCAGCAATCCATAGGGCTTCTGGTCGGCACTGTAGCCGTGCGGGGTGTAAATCCAAATTGGGCGTTCATTGCCGAGGAGTTTGCTCGTGAACTTGTCACGCTGCACTCGTCCAGTAGGAACTCTAGGCTGGACGACGTTCCACACCTGCGGCTCGGCCGAAGGCATCTGGAGAGCGGAAAAGGTACTTACCTCGTACGGATTGAGCTCGTCGTTCCGCTCGACGTACTGAAGCGGATTCAGCGGGTCGTTCCGTAGCACGTTGGCGAACCGGGCTGGGCCTCCCCACTCCTTTGGATCGGGAAGGTTAGTCGCGAGTTGATATATAAAGCGCGCGCCCTTCTGAAACTGGAATGTCTTGAACCACAAGTCAGTGTCGAGCAGCCGCACCATCGGCTTATTAACTTCGCCGACGCGAAAGACGAAAACGTTCTTCGTCTCTTCCCTGGCTCGCCAAAGCATCGTCACGAGCATGTCGCGATCGTTCCCGGGCACGGGCTCAAGTATTGGCGCACCGCGCGCCTCGATCTCTTTCCAAAAATTATCGAGGGCCTCGCGGTCACCTGATTTGATTCGATCTCGCAGAGCCGACAGCCGAGGACTTAATGGCCGGTCGTTAACATTTCGTTCGCTTTGCTGTTTGGTGAACGCGCTCCGGGTATCGACTTCGTCACGTCTTCCGAAAGCTGAGGCGTAAACTAAACTCGCACTCAGCGTCAGCGCTGTAAACACACGTATGACGATCTTCGGCGCAATGCATAGATGCATGGTCCGTCCTCCTTCAGTAGTCAGTTAGTGGCGTTGTCTATTGTTTTCTGCGACCCACCAGGAACGCGCACATCAAAACGGCGATGGCGGCCAACTGCCATAAGACACCGAACAGGTTATGGTGCGGAAGGTTTACCGCAACCAGAGCGAAGCCACCGGCAAGACAGGCGATGGCAATGTAAAGTCCCATTCTTATAGGCTTCATATTAAAAGGGAGGCCCCGCTTGATTTCACAGCAACTCATCTTGATTTGGTCGAAGTCCCCGAAGCTCTGTTTGGCTGCAAGTTGTGCTTCGTCCGGCGTCATTCCTTCTGCAATATTGGCTTGCGTCCGCATCTGAACGTGGAAACGCAATTCCGCCTCGACCTCGTCCGCGATTTCGTCCGCGTGTTGCCAGGCGTGAATGAAATCTACTGTGGCTTTGACTCGGGACATGGTTTTTCGTCCTCAGCTCGCGCGCAGCGCCTTCATGGTCGCGCCGGCGAGCCGCTCCCAATTCCGTTCCTCGAGGGTTAGTTGCTTGCGCCCGGCGCGCGTGAGCTTGTAGAACTTCGCGCGTTGATTGTTTTCAGAAGTATCCCACTCCGATTGTACCCATCCGCGGTGTTCGAGACGGTAGAGTCCTGGGTACAGCGAACCTTCCTCAATCTTCAGTTCGTCGCCGGAGATTTGGGCAATTCGCTGACCGATCCCATAACCATGCAGAGCGCCCAGCGAAAGCGCTTTCAGTATCAACATGTCCAGCGTCCCTTGGAGCAAGCCGGCCTTTGATTTAGCCAATGACTACCACCTCCTAGATAATCTAGGGCCACCTTAGCATGGACTACCCAGACTGTCTAGGGCAGTGGGGGCAGTCTCACCTTGCCGCTGAAAAACTTCAAAGACCAATTCATGTCTGCGTAGAGAAAGTTGCGAAGAGTGTCCAGGGTGGGGAGCCATTCTATTCAATGGATATGAAACAGGCGATCATCCGATCGCCCGTTTCGTTTTAGGGTGCGGGCTTGAGCTTAAGGCTCAAGCCTCACCGTGGCGCCAGCGCGGTATGCAACGAGGCCATGGACGCTTCACCGGTTCTGAAACCGATCCGCTTACGATTGAAAACCTTCATTTCGCCGGCGCGCTAATGCTGAAGGTCCGTTTCACAGGCGCCGCCGCGTAGTAGTTTGAATCACCCGCCTGGAAAGCTGTGATGGTGCAGGAACCGGCATCCGTAAGGTGGACCGTCGTGCCGGCGATTGTGCAATTACCTGACGCCTTAAAGCTCACCGCCAGATCCGAAGAAGCCCTGGCGCTTACGGTGAAGTCAGCATCGCCAAGTTTCTTCGTCGGCAATTCGCCAAAGGTGATCGTTTGCCCGGCCGGATTGATCGTGAAGTTGCTCGAGCTTTTGCTGTCCAGATAGTTGGCGTTGCCTGCAAGCGAGGCGCTCGCTGTGGCCTGACCCGCGTTGATGTTATTGGCGAACTCGACCGTTAGCCGGTCGTCCAATCCGGGGCCGGTCACTCTTGCTACACAATCCTCCCAGGGCAAACCCGTGTATTGACGAGCATAGTCCGCACACACCACACTAGTCGTCGTTACGGCTTTGAAGATCGTGAACGCGTGCGACACGGGAGCCGGAGACTCATGATATGGATCACCGCCTTGCAGCGCGGTGATCGTGCACTTACCCGCACTCGTAAGGTGAACCATATTGCCGCTCACCGTGCATGTGCCGGACGCCTGGAAACTCACCGACAAACCTGATGACGACGTTGCGCTAACAGTGAAATCTGCCTCGCCATAAACCTTGTCAGGAAGTTCGCTGAAGCTGATTGCCGCGCCACAGCCTCCCAAATGGATTGAAACATTGTCGTAGTTGACCGTGGCGAAGTCCTGAATGCCGTCACTATTGAAGTCTCCAATCGCGACCGAACGAGGCTGATCGCCGGTGCTAATATTCGCGGGATCATTAAAGGCACCCTGGCCATTCCCTAAACGGATTGACACACTGTCTCCATCCTGGTTGGCGGTCGCAAAATCCTGATTACCGTCGTTGTTAAAGTCGCCAATCACGACTGAGCGAGGACTATCGCCAACGTTATGCTCGGGCGCGGTGTTGACCCTTAGCACCACCTGCTTGACGGGCAAGGCGGCGAACGCGCCCGCGCCATCTCCCAAGCGGATCGAGACGTTGTGCGAAAGATAATTGGCGGTCGCAAAATCCTGCTTGCCGTCGTTATTGAAGTCTCCGATCGCGATCGACACAGGAGTGTTGCCGACATCGATATTCGTCGTACGCCTGAATCCGCCCGACCCATCTCCGAAACGGATGCAGACGTCGTTTGAGGAATAGCTGGCGGTCGCAAGATCCTGGTTGCCGTCGCGGTCGAAGTCTCCAATCGCGACTGAAACACTATAGCCATTCACATCGACGGTCGTGTTGCCATCGAATGCGCCCAAGCCATCTCCGAAACGGACTGCGACACCGGATATGAATTCACAGACTGCGGCTAAGTCCTGTTTCCCATCGTTGTTGAAATCTCCAACTGCGACTGACGTCGGATAATCGCCTACGACGACATCGCTGGTCGTCGCGCGGAATCCGCCCAAGCCATCTCCTAAGCGGATCGAGACACTATTTGAGTTGAAATTGGTCGCCGCAAAATCCTGGTTGCCATCATTATTGAAATCTCCGATCGCGATTGAGGTAGGCCAATCGGATAGAATGACCTCCGTCGCCCGACTGAATCCCCCCAAGCCATCGCCTAATTGGATCGACACACTGTGTGACAGATCGCTGCCAATGGCCAGGTCTTGCTTGCCATCATTATTAAAGTCTCCCACCGCGACTGAGATAGGAGTATTACTCCCGGGCCCATCAGCAGTCGGGGTGAAACCTGGACCTGCCGCGCAGCTTTTGCCTTGCTGCACTATCAGCTTAAAGGTACTGATGCTGGGGACGCCTCTTATCTCAGCGTGGACGGTTACGCTGTAGATACCCGCCGGATGTGCGTTCGTGACGCGCACGACGCCCGTGGTGAGATCGGCCGTCAACATTCCCTGAAAGTTTGTCGAGATTGACACGTTGATGGCGGTTGCGCCGCTCGGCGGGACGTCCGGCGTTACTGTCGAATCGCCACTCAGACCAACGGTCATATCCGGGTACCTGGCGAACTCCGGCGACGTCGATGGCGTGGTTGCGTGGGCCGTCTGCTCAGACGGGAAAGGCTGTATCAGCAGGATTGCCGCCCAGAGCAGACACCCGACGGTTTGACGGGCAAAAAGCGCCCGGGGCAGCCCACAGCTAATTATCGAAAGCCTTTGAGCGGTGTTGATTTTCCCTGTGTTAGTCATGATTGATTCTCCTTTGGGTCTGGTTACTTTCATGCTAGATTTCGCGCCACGACCATTGCGTAAACGTGAACCTGTCGCGAACGCAGCATGGGACAGATGCGGCGGGAAAATCTTCAAAGAACCGCTCAAACGTTTTCAAAAAACTTCTCAAACGACGCTGATTGCTTGGTTATTGGGCGCGACATGCAGAATCAGAATCGGTTTTATGAGTTCGCGAACTTTCGTATTGATGTCGCGAAAAACCGGTTACTGAAGGATGGCGAACCGCTGGCGGTCACGCCCAAGGCGATTGAAATACTCCTGTTTCTCGCTCAGAACAGCGGCCGGGTGGTGGAAAAGGACGAATTGATGGCGGCCATCTGGCCGGACACGGTCGTCGAAGAATCAAATTTGACGCAGACCATTTACGTGCTGCGCAAGGTGCTCGGACAGGACGCGAGCGGCGACGGATTTATCCAGACCGTGCCGAAACGCGGTTATCGCTTCGTGCACGAACTACGAGCTGTGGCCGATGAAAGAGATCGCGCGGTTCCGCAGCGGACCACCTCGCCCGCGCTCATCGGTCAGCCCGAGCTGAAGGGTGTAGCGCCGGCCCTAACACCGCAAGCGTCGCCGGACCGTTTGCTTAAATCGCGAAGCCGACTGGCGTTGCAGTTCATCCTGCCAGTCACTGCCGGCGTGTTGGTGACCTTCCTCTTCTTCTTTTATTGGAATCACAAAGGCAGCTCGAATCAAAACAGACGGGCGATACATGCAATTGCCGTTCTGCCTTTTCAATCGATTGGAGTGCCTGAGAGTGACAGTTACCTGGGCCTGGGCCTGGCAGACGCTTTGATTAGCCGGCTGGGTAATCTCAAACACATCGAGGTCCGCCCCACCAGCGCGGTTCGCGCATACGACGCACCTCCGGCAGATCTCAAAGCGGTGGGCCAGCAGCTTAAAGTCGATGCCGTGCTGGAAGGAAATGTTCAGCGAGTCGGAGATCGTATCCGGGTTACGGTGCAGTTAGTGAACGTCACCAATGGCGCGCAGTTGTGGTCACGGCAATTTGATGAGCAACTGACAGACATGCTCGGCGTGGAAGACGCCATCTCGACCAAAGTCGCCGGTTCGCTGGCAACTGAACTCACGGCCGAGGAACAGACGCAGTTGGCGAAACGCTATACAACCAACCCCGAAGCCTACCAGGCATATCTGAAGGCACGTTATTACTACAGCAAGGGAACGGCCGAGGGCTGGCAGCGCACGCTTCAGTATTTCAACGAAGCGATCGAGAAAGATCCTGACTTTGCGTTGGCGCATGCCGGCCTGGCTGACGCGTACCAGCGAATGGCCAGCGTTTACCTGCCGGCCGCCGAGGCCGAACCGCTGGCGAGATCGGCAGCGTTGCAGGCTTTGCAGCTCGACGACACACTGCACGAAGCTCACCTGCAACTCGGCCTGGTGAAGCTTTATTACGACTGGGATTGGCGGGCCAGTGATATGCAGTTCTCGCGGGCCATCGAATTGAATCCGAATTATGTCGAGGGACACTCGTGGCGCGGGCTCTACTTAATGTGCATGGGACGATTCGACGAAGCGATCGCGGAAACGAAACACGCAGAGCAACTCGATCCGGTTTCGCTGCAAGCGCGGACGCTGGTTGGTTGGGCCTATTACCATGCGCGCCGATTTGACGAGGCTATCAAAATACATCAGGCGACTTTGGACATGGATCCCGGTTTTGAATGGGGTCATCAATCCTTAGGATGGGCATATGTTCAGAAAGGTCGATACAAAGAGGCAATCGAAGAATTAAAGAGGGCCCTGGAACTCCAGGATTCATCCTTTAATCTAGCCGGTTTAGGTTACGCCTATGCGATGGCGGGAAATCGAAGTGAAGCGCAGAAGTCCTTCGAGGATTTAGTCGATCGATCGAAACGGGAACATGTGCCGCTGTATCTGATCGCAATTCTCTATGGAGCACTCGGGCAAAAACACGAGGCGCTGGCTTGCCTCGAAGAGGCGTATAAGACCAGAGCCGGACAGTTAATCTATCTCAAGATCGATCCGAGGCTGGACGTCCTGCGGTCAGAGCCCGGTTTTAAGAACCTGTTACAGCGAATGAATTTTTGATTAGCTCACGGACTTTGCGGAATCGAAACTCACCTCTCGAGTCCGAGGCGCTCAGCTCATCGGCACGATCGTGAGGGGCAGGCCGTTCAGTCGTGCTTAATTGACGCGCGCATAAATCGCAGGGGTGACGTTGATGCCAAAGACGAATTTAAAGGTCATCTCAGGCAAAGCGAAAAGCAATGTCGAAGATGACATCGACGCTTTGTTCCGTCTGCCATTGTCGGATTTCATTGGCGCGCGTAAGACGCTGGGCGCGAAATTGAAGAAGGAAGGACGTGGGGAGGAAGCGGCCCGCGTGAACGCGCTCGGCAAGCCGTCGGTCTCGGCATGGACCGTTAATCAACTCTATTGGCAGCACCGTGATTCATTCGATCAGCTGATCGCCACCGGCCAACGGCTGCGGCAGACGCAGACAAAGGGTCGCACCGGCAAGCCCGTCGATTTGCGCGCCGCTTTCGATGAGCGGCGCGAGTTGCTCGCGCACCTGTCAGACCTGGCCGCAGCATTGATGAGCGACGCCGGTCATAATCCGGCCTTGGATACTCTGCGACGGATTGCTACGACGCTGGAAGCGATGTCCGCGTACGCCTCTCTGCCGGAAGGCGTATCAGCGGGACGTTTGACTAAGGACATCGATCCGCCGGGTTTCGATTCGCTCGCTGGATTTGCAATGTCGGCCGTAACGACCCGGCGCAGCGAAGAACCGGCGCGCGTCAGTCAGGCAAATAAATCATCACGCGCCCAGACGAAGACGCCGCCGCGCGTAGCAGTCGTCGATGCCGGAAGACTGAAGCAGGAGCGGCAGGCAAAACTAGCCGCGGCCAAACTCTGGCTGCAGCAGGCAAAAAGGTCTTTGGCTGCCGCGCACTCGCGCGCGAAGAGTCTGGAAACCGCGCAGCGGAAAGCCGAAGCCGAAACGAAGGAGTCTGAGAAGCATCGACGCGAAGCAGAACGACGCTACAAAGAAGCGAGCGCCGCCGTGGAAGCGTCGGCCCGCCGCTCACAAAAAATCACGGCCGAGTTGGAGCAAGCGCGCGAAGCTCTGCACGAAGCTACACGTAGCGCGGAGGAAGCGTCGGCAGAATTGGAAGAGCTGTTTCGAGATTCCTAGTCTGTCTGGAGTGCGCCGTCGCCGCTTCGCTCTGCCGGCGCACTCCAAACTTCTTACGGACCAGGTGTGCTCGAGGTGGCGGGCTTCGCGAACGGAATTTTCTCTTTTCGCATGGCCGCGTGGTAGAGGAACGATGCCAGCACGATCGCGTTCTGCTGCAAGTCGGCTTCGCGCACGCGCTCGAACATGTCAACGTTCGTGTGGTGCATGCGCACGTCGTAATCGGAATATTCCTGCACCACGTTAAAGCCCGGAATGCCGACCCGCGTGAAACTCAGATGGTCCGTCGCTCCGATGCCGGGCAGAACGTTGCGTCGCATTCCCAAGTCTCGCCAGGGCTCCAGCCACGCATCGAAGATTGCTTTCGCGGCTTCATTGTTCTCCATGTAGAAACCGTAAATCGGACCCGTGCCCGGATCGATGTTGAGATACACAGACATCTTTTCGCGTTCGGACTTCTTGTCATCGCCTTTCAAATAGCGCTCAACATATTTTGTCGAACCGAGCAGACCCTCTTCTTCGCCGCTCCAAATTGCGACCCGAATCGTGCGTTTGGGCTGGGCTCCAATCGTCTTCAGAATGCGCAACGCTTCCATCGCTACCGCCGCGCCATCGGCGTTGTCGCTCGCGCCGGTGCCGGAATGCCACGAGTCCAGATGCGCGCCGAGCATGACTACTTCATCTTTCAACGCCGGATCGGTACCGGGCAACTCAGCCAAAACGTTGTAGCTGTTCTTGTCCTGATCATAAAACCTGGTTTGCAGATTGACTCGTAACTTTACCGTCACGCCGAGCTGAATCATCCGCGCGATTAGATTGTAGTGTTCGGCGGCGAGCACGATGCTGGGCTGCGCGTTCGCACCGTTGTCACGTCCGAGCACGAACATCGTTCCGTGCATCCCCATGCTGGTGCGCAGAACGACTCCCGGTCCTTCCTGTCGCAACATCTGGGTCAATGCCTGCCCGTTTGCGCGCGTCGCCTGATCGACCGGATGACGAGGTTGGCCGATCGGCACGTCACCCTGGGCCGTCGTCGGCTGTGGGCGATCCTTGTCTTCGAAGACCGTTTGAATCGGCTGGCTCATGACAATCGCGCCTTTGATTTTGCTGCGCAACGGTTCGAGTTCGGCGGCTGTCTTACCGCCGAGCATCAAAGGCGTCCCGACAATTTCTCCAGCCGTCGATGTTGACCACGCTTCGGCGTATCCGAGCAACGGCATGTAACGCGGCTCGATCATTTCAATCGTCTGCTTCTCGAGCGTCCAGCCACGCCCGAATTCCCATGGCTCGAGCCGCGCATTGGGCACGTTCCATTCCTTCAATTTATCGCGCGCATATTCCGCTGCCGCTTTTTGCGCCGGCGTGCCGGTCAACCGCGGGCCAATCACTTCGGTAAAGTGCGTGAATGTCTCATAAACTTTGGAACGCTTGAGACCTTCGTCGCGAATCCGGGCGTTGATCGCAGAATCAACCGGCTCTTGCGCGGTCGCGACGATCGGAAACAGGCCCAACCAAATTGCGAATCCCGCTGACAGCAGCTTTCGCATATGAATCCTCCAGAAGATGGTAAGTACACAAACGTTTAGTTTGCGAAAAGTGCAGGAGTAGCTACTCAATGAACCGAACGGGCGAACTGACAGTTGCGTTACGTCACGGCCCTGATGATGCGATTGATCACGACCAGGGCGCCGAGGTGGTTCGAATTATGATCGGCGAGCACCAGAGCCTCGCGGAAAATCGTCTGACCGGTGCCGTGCGGGAGTTTCGCAAACAAGTCCGTGGCCGGATCGCGCAGCAGATCCTCAAAGGCCTCTAAATCATTTTGAAATTTCTCTGCGGTTTCGTTCCACAGCTCGGGCGAACCGGTCTTGTCCTTATCGGGCCAATAACCTTTCGGCCACTTCGGCGAAACATGATCGGGGTTGCGCGAAAATTCCAGAATGTCCCATTGCGCAATGCGCATGTGTTCCAGCACCTGCCAGGCGGTGTAGGGAAGACCATCGATCAGATCTCCGCATTTTTCCACCGGAAAGTCTCTGACAAATTCATCGAAGCTGATGTGCGCATTGCCGCCGTCGAGCAGCGAGATCAGTTGTTCACGCAACGCCTGGTCGTTCGTGGTTTGATTCATGGTGTCAGTGGTTCAAGTCTTTCTGTTTATTCGGTACGCATCATACCGGCAGACGGCGGAGTAGTCACAGAACTTGCACGTCTTTCGGCCGAGCGACGGCTTGACGCGAAAGTGACCGGCGCGCATGCCGTCGATGAATTGCCAGACCCGGGTCGCGACGTCGCGGCGAATGCTCTGCCATTCAAGGTCATCGAATTGGCTCCAGCGGCTCCTGACACTCGTGCAGTCCGCCAGCGCGGTCCGGTATAAACCCTGGTTCAGCCGCGCGCCCTTGCCGCGCAGAGTGTAATATCCACCGCCGCCTAACTCGAAGCTCGGAAGGAACAATTGTTCCAGCGCCGCCAGGTAAATCGGGATCTGCACTTGCCGGCCGCTTCTGATGTCGTCCAGCGTCGGGCCTTTGGACAATTTATAGTCATAGGCAATCGCCAGCTCTTCGTTGGCATTAACATCGACGCGATCGATTTGACCTTGAATCAACGCCGTCTCTTTCGTTGTCGCTCGTTCCAGCTTAAGAAATTGTCTGGTCGATTGCGGATCGCTCGCTTCCGAGGTGCGACCGAAAGCCAGTTCGAAGTAACCCGGCAGCACGCGCCCCTCGGTCTTTTCCTGTAGACGAATTTCGTAAAGCAGGACTTGATCGAGAATCAGCTTGCGGATTTCGCAGTCAATTTTCCAGATTCGTTCGTTGAGCGGCGGCACCTTGTCTTCGTGCTCTTTGAAAACGGCATCAGCGGTCTTCGTTAACTCGTCGCGCAGGACTTTGCGGTCACGCGCGGGCAGGTAATCGCCGCGATGCTTTTCGAGAAAACGACGCAGAATGTCGTGCAACAACTTGCCGGCGTCGATGGCCTGCAGATCGAGCGCCGCTTCGCTACGCGGCTCGATGCGCAGGACGCGATTACCGAAAAATCTGAAGGCGCAGTTTCCGTATGTGCTCAGCCGGCTGGCACTGTAGACATGACCTGGCCCGAAATGATCGGCGAGCATCTGCCGCAGATCAGCGTTCGTAATTTCACCGTCGTAAGCGCTGAACCAGTTGCCGTGCCGCGCATGTTCAATCCCGATTCGTTGGCGCGCGGAAGCCGAAATATGACCTTCGCTTTCAGCCATCGATAAGACCTGGCCGGCGATCGGCTGCGGCACTTTCGCGTGCTCTTCACGATGACCGCTCGTTTCTGCTTGTCGCACCAAAAGTGCGCCCAACTCAGCGCGGCTCGATGCATCGAACAGATTCTGAGCGTCGATGTCACCGCGAATTTGTTTTACTTCAATGGTTGCGGGCGCCATCGCGCGTCGCAATTCTTCGATGTAGTACGAAGCGACGGTTTCGGCGCCGTCGTTCAAAGCCAGCGGCCGGGTCAGATATAAACGCTCGGTGGCGCGGCAAGCGGCCTGGTAAAAGTAATGCTCTTCCTTCAGCAGCGTATCGGTGGATATATCTTCGAGAAAGATGCCGTGCTTTTGCAGCCGCACTCTTTCTTCATGTGGATAAAGCCAGTCGCGCGAAGTGCGCAAAGGAAATCCGCCTTCAATCATTCCCGCGACGAAGACGGCGCGGAAAGCGAGCCCGCGAACGTTCGTGGCTTCCAGCACGCGCAGCCCGTTCCGATTCGGCGCGCCCACCGAAAGCGTCTGCGATTTCAAACAGCGCTCGACTTCATCGATGAAAACCGGCAGAAGTACTCGTGTTGCTGGCCCATCCGTCAGGGAGGGCTCGGTGGTCGTCCGCGCTGACGGTCGGGCCGCCGACACAACCTGGCTCGCGTATTCAAAGCTGCGGACGGCGGCGGAAATCGCGCGGCGCAAACTCTCGCGGCCGCGGACATCGAGGGTGGCTTGAGCAATGTCGTGCGCGCCGGCCTTTTGTTCGAAAGGAAGATTGACCTGCTTTGAGAACTGCAATTGGTCCAACAGACCCATCAGCGTACGCGGCAAATCGGCAAGCGGGCATTCCTCGGGCATCGCCGAAAGCAACTGCTGAAAATGCCGCATGATGAGAATTGCCCAGGCGATGGCCGCCGGAGCCACCGGAGCGGGCCGCGTCCTTCGGTCCATCACCACTTCGTCGCTTTCCTGCACCGCTTCGTCTTCGGCGGTGGCTGCCGGATCGTCGGCTTCGGTCCCTGAAATCAGTGACTGCGCGTCGTCAGCAGAAGGAAACATTCTGATTAGCTTGCGGGCCCGATCAATCCAGGCGTTGACATGTAACTCGCTGCCGACGTAGGCAATCACATTCTCGAGATCGTCAGGCTTCCAACGGCCGATGCCGAGGGCCGCGCGCAGCTTGTCATTCGCCGTAGATTGTTTGCCCGATTCGTCGAGCAACGATGAGTACTTCTGATCGAATTGCCGCGCGAGTTGATCGAGACTCTCGTCCGAGGCGCGAAAATAACCCGTCTTGATCAGGTGCGCGATTTCACTGGCTTTGGGATTCGCAGTCTCTTCATGTGCGGTGCGCAATAGTTGAAATAATTTTCCGCACGCGCGAATAGCTGGAATGTCAGCCGCTTCGACGCGGCGTTCGAGATTGCAGGGAATCCCTTCGTCAGCAAACACGCGCACGATGGTATCGGCGTAGGCAGCGCGCTCGCGCACCACCAGGACGGTGTCCGACAGTTGGTAATTGTCGATGAGCACGAGTCGCTTGATCTCTTTGGCGATGGATCGAATCTCGAGTTCGCGGTCTGAGCACTCGCACAGCGTGCACCGCAAATTGTTGGTTTGCGGCTGCTCGTCTTTAGGACTCGCCGTTTGCGAGTTAGCGGCTTGCGCTACGTTGAATAACTTCGCCGTCAGTCGAGGCCCTTCGAGCGGCCGGCTTTTCTCAATCTCAAACGGCGCGATTGATTGCAAGTGCTCGATCGTCGAAGCAAACGGCTGAAAGATGTGCGGGTTCTGCTCATCGTGATTTAAGTTCACAATCACGTCGGGAATGCGCGGGATTAAGCATTTCAGAATCTCGCCCTGCACCGGTGTGAAATCAAAGAACCCGTCGAGCACCAGCAGTTCGATTTGATCGATCCAGGGAACCGAAACGGTCTGCCCATCGATCGCGCCCCCCATCGAGTGCAGTGCGCGCAACTGGTCCGCGTCTTCGTCCGTCAAGCCATACCGATCCAACGCCGCCAAATAACGTTCGTAGATGAGGGCGACCTCGCGGTCAAAATCGATCTGGGACTTTGGAGTGTGGAGTGTGGAGTTTGGACTTTGGAGTGTGGAGCGTGGAGCTCGGAGTTTGGCGTCTGGCCTCTGCACTTTGGATTCTGGACTTTGGAGTTTGGAATCTGGACTTTGGTTTTCGTTGGCCTGCAACTCGCGATCTTGAATCGCCAGGGCAAACTCTTCCGCAGTTTTCCCCGCGCGTTGAAGCTCGCCAATCAACGACGCGATGGTATTGACGCAGCCATCCCGGTTCGCCAGAGGCTTAATCGCCTGGAGCCTTCCCGAACTGCTGAGTTGTTTGATGATTTGCGAGATTAGACTCTTGCGCAACGGCAGTTCTTCACGATCGATGGGGACTCGGGTCAGAAGCGCGGCCGTGTTAGAACCGCGAGCGGTAGCGACCGGATCAAGAAGTCCCACTGGGTTTCTGAAGATTGCTCCTGATCCGGTCGCTACCGCTCGCGGTTCTGAGACGATCGCTTCCGACAGGATGCGTCTGACGAACCCACGGAAAAGATAGACCGGAAACTCGCCCCAGACACCGCGAGCCGTATTTCCGTCGAGCAGCTTCTCAGTCACCAGATCGAGGAGCGGATGTGAAGCAGCAATGTAGAGCAGACGATCAGCTTGTCCGCGGGCGAGGTATTCCGCGCAGCGCGCGAGCAGACGCTCGCGGTTGTTGCCGAGCACGGGACTTAGCCAAATCTCTCTTGCCACAGTTATTTGTCGCCGGCGCGAGCGGTTCGTGATCGCAGGAGCGGCAAAGAATCGTCGTCGTCGTCGTCCTCAATTTCCATTGCCGGCGCCACCAGTTCCGGAAATAGTCCGCCTTCGTCGAGGCTCAGCGGGCGAGCCAGTTTGTCGATCGGCTCAGGCGATTCGATTTCATCTCCGTGAATGGCGTTGCGCTCCTTGAACTTGCGCGCCGTCACCAGCACGCGCGCTTCCAGTGAACCGACGCCCTTGTTGTAGGACTCGAGCGCGCGATCCAGGTTCTTGCCAATGTCTGAAAAGTGCGAGAGAAAGGTGCGCAGACGATCGTAAAGTTCCTTGCCCAGCTTGCCTACTTCATCGGCATTCGCCGCGCGCTGTTCCTGTTGCCATCCATACGAAATTGCTTTCAGCAGGGCAATCAAAGTAGTCGGCGTGGCAATGATGACCTTTTGATTGATGCCGTCTTCGATCAACTTCGGATCCTGCTCGAGCGCTGCGCTGTAGAAACTTTCGCCCGGCAAAAACAGGAGCACGAATTCCGGCGTCGGCTGCACCGCTTCCCAATACGACTTCCGGCTCAAGGCGACAATGTGTGTCCGCACCAGCCGCGCATGCTCTTTCAAACGCTCTAATCTGATGGCGTCATCGGCCGTGGAAATCGATTCATAGAACGCTTCGAACGGGACTTTGGCGTCGACTACGATGGTGCGATTGCCGGGCAGGCGCACGATCACGTCGGGGCGAATGCGGCCGTCCTCGTTCGCGATCGTTTCCTGTTCACTGAAGTCGCAATATTGGACCATGCCCGCCAGTTCGACGACGCGCCGCAACTGAATCTCGCCCCAGCGACCGCGCACGTGCGGCGTGCGCAGGGCCTTGACCAGATTTCCGGTCTCGGCCTGCAACTGTTGCTGCGAAGAGGCGAGCGTCTTGACCTGTTCGATCAATCCGGAATACGCGCCGGCGCGCAGACGCTCCATCGCTTCGATCTTGCCGTCGACTTTTTCCAGCGAGTCCTTCAACGGCTTGACCAGTTGATCGATGGCTTGCTGCTTTTGTTCCAGATCGCCCTTCGCGTTCGCCTGGAATTTTTCGAGTGTCGCATGCGCCAGATTAAGAAATTCCTGATTGTTGTCTTTCAAGGCGTCGCGGGAAAGTGCCTTGAACTTTTCAGCCAACTCATCAGTGACTCGTTTGAACGATTCGTTTCGTTCGTGCGCCGCGCGGCGCTCGCCCTCGACTTCGGCCTGCAAACGCGCGTTCTGCTGACGCAGGTCATTGCTTTCGACTGTTTCCGCATCGTAAGTCTGTTGCAGTTTCTGCAGTTCGCGATCTTTTGCCACTGCGCGTTCGTTGAGGGCCGCGACTTCGGTAGCGCTTGCGGCGCGCCCGTCATCGAACGCGCGGTGAGATTTCGCCTTCAGCGCCAGCCAGGCGACGATGCCGCCAACCAGCGCGCCCAGGATCAGTGTGAAAACCGGAATCAATTGCTCCATTATTTGCCAGTTTATCAAAGGTGTTTCGGAAATGAAACAGCGTCGCAGAGACGGGCAGTGGTTTAATCTGCGCCCAGTTCCAATCGGTCAGTCGGATCAATTCTCTGATTTACGGTCGTCGCCGATCAGTTGCGTAGTTCGTTCGGTGACCCTCGGTAAACCAACCGGAACCTCTCCCGACAGTTCGGCTGTGGCTGAGGTTGACAATTCATCTCGGCCCTTCGGGCGCGCCAGTTCTTTCGGCGACGCAATCCCGTCTCGCAGCGCCGCCAACACGCCGTAGGCGGCGGTGGCGGTTCCTCCAATCAAAAGAAACGAAGCCAGCGGACTCAGGAACTTCGGCACGTCGAAGGCTCTACCGGTTGCCAGCAACACCAACCCAATTAAGAGAATCAGGCAGCCCCAGATCATCCAACTGACCATGCGCCGTAGAATCAGCTTGTCGCGTCCAACCTTGTCCGGCTTCTGTTCGTCGTCCCGACCGCTGTCTGCCAGCACGAGACTACTGATCGGCGCCAGATTGAGACCGCATTTGCGGCAGAACTTTTGATCGAAGTCGCTTTCGTTACCGCACTTGGGACAATGCATACGGGTTTGAACAGCGCAAGTTGTTGACTTGCGATCCTTGGCTAATTAACAGCAACGCACAAATTGACAATTTGCCGCTACGAACCAAAGCACGCCACCATTCGTTCGTAAACCTTCCGCGTGACGCGCACGTCATTCAAATTGTATTCACGAATCTCGGCGAGTTTGCCGGCCTGGTATAACTCGAAGACGCGACTGCCTTCCACCTCGGAGGTCTTGCTCGACTCAATTCCCAGCGCCCACGCGAGGTCGTCGAGCGCGACGCGATTTCGGCTGCCGAGCCACCACCCGCGCATCGTGTCGTAAACACCCTGCACATTGAACTCGCTCAGATCGACGAACGGCTTGACGGAAATGTTATTCACAAGACAGCGCTGAAAGATGAACGGCAAATCGAAATTTATGATGTTGTGGCCGACCAGCAAATCGCATTCAGAATCAAAGTCAGCCATCAACGCGAGAAACCCTTTCAGCGTTTCGGCTTCTTCCTGCTCACGGCCGTTCGCGTCGATGCCGAACGCATGTTCGCTCTGTTTACTTGTCAGGCCGTCGACGGGAAACCCCGGCACCGGACCAACGTGCACGGCGATCGAAAGGATTCGTCCTGAGGTCGCGTTCAATGAACCCAGTTGGTACACACGCTCTTCTTCTGCGGCGATGTCTTCCATGTAACGCTGTTGTTGCTCCAGCCGCATGTAACCGAGTTTCAAATCCTTTTCGAGTTTCGGTCCAACTCGATCGCGATAGCCGGGCAGCGCGAGTGTTTCGATGTCGAGGGTAAAGGCGCGCGGCAGCAGAGGATCGCAGCCGAGATATTCGCGATATTGTTCGATGGTAATCGGCCGGTACTCGGAAACGACAAACTGCGAACGATCCTGAAACGATTCCAGTTTTCCGGTGACGCCCCACAAGCCGGGCCGCAAATCTTCGCGACCTTCGAGGACCTCAGCCCAAATCTTCAAGGGCAGACTGCCCGTCGAGTTGCGTGCGCTCGCGTCGCGGAAAGGCTTTCCCTGTTGGGTCCGCCGCTCGCGGACAGACGTGACTGCGACCATCAACCATACTTCTTCGGAGAATGGGAGTTCAGGGATGGGGATGTTGCCTTTCATATTTTGGAGTGCACGCCGGCTTGACGGCGCTTTGCTTTCACCGGCTGCGGTCCGATTGGCGCCGCATTAGAAAGCGGCGTCAAGCCGCCGCACTCCGAGAGTAAATCGAATTCGCATTCTAAGGTATTATTCTTCTCGTCGCTATGGATTTACACGACTCGCATGATTTATCCGGCTGCTAACCTGTAACCCTGCTGTCGCAGTGCCGTCTAGGGAATAGGTAGATGAAAATTCACAGCATTAATCCGGTCTTCGCCGTGGCTGATGTCGGTGCAACGATTCGCTGGTATGAGCAGGAATTGGGATTTGCCGGCGATCCGTTTCCCGCGCACGAACCTTACGTCTTTGGCATCATGCGGCGGGACGGCATCGAGATCATGCTGCAGCGCGTCGCGGATTATCAGAAACCCGACTTGTATGATTTGCGAGATGGCGGTGGAGTTTGGGACGTGTATTTGCGGATTACCGGATTGCAGCAGTTGTACGATCGCGTGAAAGATCGCCTCGAATTGAAAAAGCCCTTGCGCCGCCAGCCGTACGGACTTTCTGAATTTGAAGTAAGAGATCTGAATGGCTACGTCCTCGTTTTCAGCGAGTTAATCGATTGAGCAAGCGCGGAAAAATCTTCGAGCTGCGCAACTTCGCCACGTGGGTGGGCGTCGCCGCGGCGTATTTCATCGGCGCGAAGATCGGATTGTCGCTCGCGTTCGTGAACGTAAGCGTCTCGCCGGTGTGGCCACCGGCCGGCATCGCGATCGCCGTGCTGCTTTGGTTTGGTTATCGCGCCACCCCGGGGGTCGTGCTCGGCGCATTGCTGGCCAATTATTTGTTGACCGACGTGGCGCTGCTGCCGTCAATCGCAATTGCGATCGGCAACACGCTCGAAGGTCTGACCGCGGTTTACTTGCTGCGCCGCTTCACCGAATCTCGCAACCCATTCAATCGCGCCTTCGACGTGCTGAAATTCGTGGTCTTCGCCGCGCTGATCAGCACCGCGGTGGCCGCTACCGTGGGCAATTTGTCTTTGTGCATTTCCGGCCACGAAAACTGGGCGGACTTTCGCCGGCTGTGGGTGACATGGTGGTCCGGCGACGGAGTGGGCGCACTGCTGGTAACGCCGCTAATCCTCAGCTGGTTGGAGAGACCGGTGGAACGCTGGCGCGGGTGGCTGTGGATTGAATTCACGACTCTGTTCGTGGTGATGTCGTTGCTCTGTCTCACAATTTATACAGACGCGCTGCATCAAATCGGAGGCATACGGCCCTGGGGTCACATCACGATTCCGCTTTTGCTTTGGGCCGCCTTTCGGTTTGGGCCGCGCGGCGTGTCGACGGCAATGATCCCGCTGAGTGTGATCGCGATTTGGGGAACGATTCACAACGTGGGCGCTTTCGCCAGTTATCCGCGCAACGAAGGCTTGCTGTTCTTGCAAGCGTATGTCGCCGATCTCGCCATTACGACGCTGTCGCTGGCGGCGATTGTCACTGAACGCAAGATTGCCGGACTGCACCTGGCCGGTAGTCTTTCAGTGACGCGCATTCTGGCTGAGTCGCCGGCGCTGGTCGACGCAGTGCCGCGCATCATCCAGCGAATCTGCAATACCTTCGAATGGGAAGTCGGTTCAATGTGGCGACTCGACGAGCAGGCCGATGTGCTGCGCTGCTTCAAAGTCTGGCCCGCGCGAACGGGCAGCCGCTTCGAAACGATGACCAGAGAGTTGGTCTTTGCTCGCGGCGTTGGTTTGCCCGGCCGCGTCTGGGCCGGGTCGCGGCCGGCATGGATTCACGACGTGGCGGCGGACGAAAACTTTCCCCGTGCGCAAGCTGCATCAGCGGAAAATCTGCACGCCGCCTTTGCTTTTCCGATTATGTCGGGCGAGAAATTTCTGGGCGTCATGGAGTTCTACAGCCATGAGATTCGCGAACCTGACGGCGCGGTCCTGGCCACCTTCAGCGGCATCGGCAGCCAGATTGGCCAGTTCCTCGAGCGCAAAGACGGCGAGGAAGAACGCGAACAACTGCTGACGCGTGAACAATCCGCGCGTACTGAGGCCGAAGAGGCGAATCGGCTGAAAGATGAATTTCTCGCCACGTTGTCCCATGAACTGCGGACCCCGCTGACGGCCATCCTCGGTTGGTTGTCGATGTTGCGCAGCGGTCGATTAGATCCGGAGACTTCTAAGCACGCGCTCGAAACGGTCGAGCGGAATGCTGAGGCACAGGCGCAGTTGATCGAGGACCTGGTAGATGTCTCACGCATCGCCGGCGGCAAATTGAAACTCGACATTGCACCGGTCGACATGATTACGGTGATTAGCGCGGCCATCGACATCGTTCGGCCGGCGGCAAATGCGCGCGGCGTATCGATCGAAGTTTTCCCCGAAGCGGGCGTGGGCCCGGTGGCGGCGGACGCGGCCCGGCTGCAACAGATCATCTGGAACTTGCTTTCGAACGCGGTCAAATTCACCCCTCGCGACGGTAAGGTTCACGTGTCACTGCGGCGGTTCGAGTCTTTCGTGGAACTCGAAGTGCGCGACACCGGCATTGGCATCGAAGAAGATTTCCTGCCGCGCGTGTTTGAGCGATTTCGGCAGGCCGAAGCTGCTTTGACCCGATCGCACCGCGGTCTCGGTCTGGGACTCGCGATCGTCCGGCACTTAACTGAGTTGCACGGCGGCACCGTAACCGCCGCGAGTGACGGTGAAGGCCAGGGTTCGACGTTCACACTTCGCCTGCCACGCGCGTTGTCGACCGCGTCGGTTGCAAACGTGGTATCTGCGGGTGACGGTAATTCCCGGCTCAACGGCTTGCGCGTGCTGCTGGTTGAAGACGAACCCGATGCGCGCGATTTGTTGAGTTTCACCTTGAGAGTCTCCGGCGCTGAAGTGCAGGCCGTCGAATCGGCGCAGCAGGCGCTCATCGATCTGCAATCGTTCAAGCCTCATGTGCTGTTGAGCGACATCGGCCTGCCCACCGAGAGTGGTTACGAGCTCATCGAGAAGGTTCGTGCCTTGCCCACCGCGGCGAGCCAGGTTCCCGCAGTAGCGCTCACCGCATTCGCGACCGAAAAGGATCGCCAGCGCGCTTTGGCGTCAGGTTTCCAGATGCACCTGGCAAAACCGGTCGAGCCCAGCGCGCTGATTCAAGCCATCGATCAATTAGTTAACGGCAAGGACGGACTGGGCCATTGAGCAAGTCTGCTGAGCAACAAATCAAACGATGTCATTGGGCGCGGACGGAACTGTCCGTGGCTTATCATGATCGTGAATGGGGCGTTCCGGTTCACGACGACCGTACGCTATTCGAGTTTTTGATTCTTGAGGGCGCCCAGGCGGGATTGAGTTGGGAGACGATTCTCAGAAAGCGTGAAAACTATCGGCGCGCGTTTGATAATTTCGATCCGAAGAAGGTTGCGAAATACGACCAGCGCAAAGTCGCGAAGCTGCTTGATGACGAAGGCATCATTCGCAACCGCTTGAAGATCGCATCAGCGATCGAAAACGCCAAATTGTTTCTGAAGATTCAAAGCGAATTCGGCAGCTTCGATAAATACGTCTGGACGTTTGTGGGCGGCAAGCCGAAGCAGCGAAAGCGCGGCGCTCCCCTGCCGGTCACCACTGCTGATTCCGACGCGCTGAGCCGGGACCTAAAGCGTCGCGGATTCAACTTCGTTGGCTCGACCATCTGCTATTCATTCATGCAGGCCGTGGGCATGGTCAACGATCACGACACGAAATGCTTCCGCTATCGCCAACTCTCCTGAATCACGACTCTGCGTTTAGTTGTTTGCGGCTTGCCGCTCCGCAGTGCGGTAAGGCTTGTCTTACCGGACAGCAAGCCTGAATCTTTGTGCAGGCTATGCCTGAGGTTCGAGGCATAGCGTCGAAATATTCTTAACCACTTTTCGAAAGGCAAGCCTTCCCGCACTGTCGAGCGGCAGAGCCGCGCTAATTTGCGGGCTTCAGGAGCGCGGGAAGCAGCTCATCCAAGTTCCCTACGTCTTTGATTCGCGACACGATCCGCCCATTACGATCGATTAGGATCTTCGCCGGCAGGCTTTCGACCCCAAACCGGCCGACGGCAACCGGCAGCGAACTCTCCGACGTCGCCTGTGTCCAGCTCACGCCGCGCGTGCTAACGATCTCGCGCGCCTTCGACTGCGCATCTTTCGCAAACTGAGCGTCAGCGTCCGGCTGTCCCAGCGTCTCGCTGTCCATTCCGATAATTTCGAATCCCTGCGCTCGGTAACGCTGATAGATACTCTTCAAGTTCGGAATGTCGGCGAGACAGGGACTGCACCACGACGCCCAAAAATCGAGCAGCACGACCTTACCGCGAAATTCTGAGAAGCGATGCGACTTGCCGGTGAAGTCGATAAACTCGAAATCATCCGCCGCGTCGCCGATCTCAGCCTTCTTTTTCGGCGCCGGTTTGTCATTCGCCGCGCCGGTCGTGATCGCAACCGAGCCGTTCGTTGGTGCTTCTACTTCAATCAGTTTCGGCGGCAGACAGATCGTCGGAGTGCATGTTTGATAACGCACTTGCACGCGAACCTTCTCAGCTAAAGCAGGCGTGGTCGATTTGAGAGGAATGTTGAAGGCGACTTCACCTTCGTAAAACTCAGTGGCCACCTGAAAGTTTGGATCGTAAGCCGAGCGCGGCGCCGGAGAATCGATCTCGCCCGCAATCTCCCAATTCTGTCCGGGCAAAATAGAGATGCGCGTCGGTGCTGGACCACCCTCGACTTTTTCAAGGGAATACAGATGCCAGCCGCGCTCAATCGACGCCAGCAACTCGACGGCGATTCTGCCTGACGAAGGCATTACCTGGACCTTCGCGGTCCATTTGATGGGGTTCGGTTCGCCGCTGTCCTGGGCAGTGACGATTGCTGACGGTGACCAAAAGACCATCAGCAATGCCAGCTGAAAGTAACGGCGCCCAGGCATCTTACTGCGCCGCCGCTGTCGCAGAAGTCATGGCTGCGGCGTTGAGTTTAAGATAGACGGTTTGCAGCACCGTCTTGGTTTTCATGTCCTGCACAAACGCGACCAGCGACAGATTGTTCGGGTCGATCTGATATTTCTTATCCAGGAACGTAAAGGTGTCGCCGCGATGTCCGGCCTTTTCGTAATCATCGAGATACTTTTTCAACTGGTCGCTCATCGCTTTCACATCGAAGGTCCACTCGACTGTCGTTGGACCTGACGCTGCGAGGGTGAACCCGTTCGCATCTTTGCCGCCCAGACTGCGAACTACCATCGGATGAAAGCGGATGCCGTTCTCGCCGGTATAGCGAACCTCTTCCTCGGCGAGCGCTAACTGAATTCGCAAATCGGGCGAGGCAGCCTTGACTTGATCGACGACAACGTTGGCTTTGACGACGTCACCTGCGATCGAACCGGTCAAGGCAATTTGCGCTTGCGCGGGCGATTCCAATTCCGACTCGATTTTTGGATTTACGCGATCGTAGAAACCCTTCGTCATTTCACGCGAGCCGCCGGCGCTCGGCAATCTGAGTCCATCTACCACCGGCGTCGGAGTTCCCGGGACGCCGTAATATTTTCCGCGATCCATAGTGGTCTGATTAGTCATCGGATCGGGCAGGGGAATGTGCATGTGATAGACAAGCACCACAAGATCCTGCCGCTTGTAGCGGTCGAGCAAGCCATCGAAACCCAGGTCAGCCGCGACACATGGCCCACAACCGGAGCCGGTGAACAGTTCGGCCAGCGCGGTGCGGCTGGTCCGTTTGGCGGACGTTTGATAATGATCGAAATGCAATCCCGCGTTCAGCTTTCGATATTTTGAATCGAGCAAATCGTCGAGACCGTTGAGCGAATTGTTATGCGTGGCGCGATACGCAGCTTCCATCGTTTCGCGATCGGCCTTCTTCAGAGGCGACTTCACGGCCGCGGACGTAAAGTATTCGACGGCGTCTTTGTGTTTGCCGGCGCGCTCGGCGAGCGTGCCCAGCCCGACCATCGGCGTCGTGATGTCCGGGTCGTTCGTCAAAGCCTGCTTCAAAAATCGTTGGGCAAGTTTGTCCTTGCCTTGTTTCAAATAGATGCGGCCGAGCGTGTCCTGTGACCGCGCGCGCTGGCGGCGCAAGTTCTTTGACATCTCTTCGTCGTACATCGCCGAGCCCTTAGTGGCGAGTTCCTCGGCCCAATCGAGCATGACTCCAGCGTCCATCAGGCGAGTAGCGACGTTGAGGTAGGTCGACCCGAGCGCGACGGGACTCGGCTTTGCAGGCTCAAAGATGCGCTCGGCCGCGGCGCGGATCTTGTCGGTTTGCGTCGGAAAATTCTTTACGTAAACGTCAAGCAAGTCATTGCGCGCCATGGTTGCCTGGAATTTCTCCGGATAATCCTTAATGACTTTGTCCAGGGCATCGATCTTCTTTAGGGGATCTTTTATCCGCCGTGCTTCGTCATATGCTTTTTGTTCCGGCAAGGGCGTAGGCGCGGCGGTCGCGGGTGACTGCGAAGGCGCCGCGGTGTTCGCAGTTGTCGTAACCGTTTGGGCGTGCGCTACGAAACCGGCGAACAGCAAAACAAAAATCACCAGAGATGTTTGAGCGAAGCGAATTTTCATGAGATCTCCTTCTGTTTTCTGAGGAAACTCAGGGTATTTTGCGGGGGCATTGTACACCCAATTCCATTTTAATTAACGCCAAAGCATCGCGCGCGAAGCAAAAAAATCTCACGGCAAAAAAATAAAACACACAAAAAATTCGAAAAGTTTGCTTCCAAAAATTCTTTTCTGTATAAGCATCAGTGTCACGAAGGTTACGGCTTTTGAGACCAACAAAGGGACGGCGAACGGAGTCGTGAGGCTCTGGGAGAGAGTAAAGGCAGAGCGGTTTGCACTTGC
>Ga0105242_10000369_pt1 | contig 35831 bp, 39 predicted proteins | sample KBSM24metaG_FD_81521 | JGI IMG/M metagenome (GOLD analysis project Ga0105242, IMG submission 81521) | Miscanthus rhizosphere microbial communities from Kellogg Biological Station, Michigan, USA - KBS M2-4 metaG | ecosystem: Host-associated > Plants > Roots > Rhizosphere > Soil | place...
AGTTGCCCGGCACCGGGAAACCGGGGAACTGGGAAACCGGGCAACCCGAACGGTTGGCATTGCCCGGCGGGGTCACGGCGACGCTGCTCACTCCGTATCGGGACTCGAAGCGGTTGTGGATCGCGCGCTTCGACGTCGCGAATCTGCGCGAGTACCTGATGCGCTTTGGGCGTCCGATCACGTACTCCTACATCGATCGCTCGTTCGGCATCGACGCGTATCAGACTGTCTTCGCGCGCGAGCCGGGATCGGCGGAGATGCCCTCGGCGGGACGCGCGTTCACGCGAGGGATGCTCGTCTGTCTGCGGCGGCGCGGTGTGAGACTGGCGAAACTGATCCTGCACGCGGGCGTGGCCAGTCTCGAGACGCACGAGCGTCCGTACGAGGAGTACTTCGAGGTCCCGCAGCGCACCGCGGAGGAAGTGCGGCGCGCGAAGGAGCGCGGCGGGCGGGTGGTGGCGGTCGGAACGACCGTCGTGCGCGCGCTCGAGTCGTCGGTGGACCGCGCCGGACAGGTGACTGCGTCACGCGGATGGACCGATCTCGTCATCACGCCCGAGCGCGGCGTGAAGGTCGTCGACGCGTTGCTCACCGGATTTCACGAGCCGCGCGCCACGCATCTGGCAATGCTCGAGGCGATCGCCGGCCGCGCGCATGTCGAGAAGGGGTATACGGCCGCGTTACGCGAGCGGTACCTGTGGCACGAGTTCGGCGACCTGCACCTGATTCTTTGAGGCACGCGCCTGGATGCCGAGGAGCCACTTGCGCTCGATCACGAACTGCGCGGGATCGACGATCAGGTAGCGGAGGATCGACGACACCCGTTTCGGAAAGCGCGCGCGGATGCGTGAGACGACGCGCGTCGTTCCGTCATTGAGCGGCTCGAGCGTCACCACCCACGTCGCCTCCGCCTCCGCTTCCGGCGGCGCGAAGGCAATCCATTGTTTTTCTTCCGCGCGGCGGATGATCGTGCCCGCGGGCAGCGCGCGCGTGTCGCGCACCAGCGGCCAGACGACGCCGGGCGGCGCATCGATCGTGATCGCGCGCGTGGTGAAGTAATTGGGACGCTCGATCAGTTCGTCGAACTGCATCGGCCGCGTGAGCTCATCGCGAGTCGCGCCCCATTGGAGATGCCACGACCGAACCGCGGTGCCGTACGCCGCCGCGAGCGCCGCCGCTGTGCCGGCGGAACCGCCGAGGAGAAGCCACTTGGTGCTTTTGCGCATGGATGCACGGTGCGGCGCACGGCGACGTCGCGCCGTGTTTACGCGCACGTTGCGGTGTGACGGGACGCGTCAGCGCGACCCGCGCCAGAGCTCGCAGTAACTTTCGGGCGAGGTTTCGGCGAGCGCGGCGAGACGGTCGTAGAACCCGATCGATTCGAGATGCGCGAGCGTGTAAAAGAGGCCCGCGTATTCGAAGACGCTTCCGCCGGCACGCGACAGTCCCTGCCACTGATCGCGGCAGTAGAGACCATCGACACGATCGCGCGGCTGCTCGAGTGGTGCGGCGATCACATGCAGCATTACTACACGTGCTCAACATCCCCGTTCGCGAGATCGCGCGTCCGGAGACCGGCGGTCATGCGATCCCGTTCTTCGCCGGCGAAGGCTTGTATCTGTCGCACGAGGAAGAAGCGGTACAGCGTGGCGACATGCGCCGGCGTCACGCCGCCCGTGACGATGTGCCCGTGATAGATCGAGTCGGTCGCGCTGCCGTCGTCGGTGTCGAGCCGAAATTGATAGAGGTCGGAGCGGAACATCTCGCCGAGAACTTCGGGTGTGTAGTCCCTGAGTGACCACGGAACCCAGGCATCGATCTCCGACGCGAGCATGACCGCGACTTGAGCGACGTACTGCTTCCGAGCCTCGCTGCTGTCGATGACGGTGCGAAGCTCGGCGTCGCTCAGGAACGGCGCTTCGTGATTCACCGGCGGCTCTTCGAATACAGGACCGGGCCACGGGCCGAAGCCGCCGGCGCGCCAGTTCCGCACGGTCTGGAATGCCGAGCGCAATTCCTCCTGCTGATCGGCGGTCCACGATTCCCATCGCCTGCTGTCCCAGGTGATGGCGTGCGCGATCGTCGCATTCTCCTGGAGCCAGCAATCGAGAACCCGCGGCGTCTTCAGGTCGTATACCTTCCTGCAGCGCACCGGAATGAAACCGGACGGTTGGCGAATCCCGAACGAGGTCCCGGATGCGGCAGGAATTGTTTGGGTGTGATCGGGAGATTGCCGAAGAGCTTCGCTTCCGGCGCCAGTTCGGGCGGCAGCGGAGCCCAGACATTCGGCGGCGTCTGGCCGGGATTGTCGCCCGGCTTTGGCGGCTCCGCGAAGGTAACTGCTGCGGTGACAACGAGCGCGAACAGCAACGCAGAGCGTTTCAGCATGGCAACAAGTTCTCCGAAGCGTCGGAATTCTATCGCCGTCGGAGTATCTTTCCCCGTCTGTCCAACCTGTCATTTCTCCCAGGAGGTGAATATTGTGAAGAAATCCCTCTTCACGTTTCTGGTCATGAGCGCTTTTGCCCTCTCCACACTCGCGGACGCACCCAAGCCGCCGGTCGCGAAAAAGACGCCGAAGAGCGTCACCATGCACGGCGACGAGCGCGTCGATAACTACGGCTGGCTTCGCGAGAAAACGAATCCCGACACCATCGCCTACCTCGAGGCGGAGAACGCCTACGCCGACGCGATCACCAAGCCGCAGGAGAAGCTGGCGAAGACGCTGTACGACGAGATGCTCGGCCGGATCAAGCAGACCGACGAGAACGTGCCGTATCGCAAGAACGGCTACTTCTACTACTCGCGCACGGTGAAAGATCTGCAGTACCCGATTCACGCGCGGAAGAAGGGAAGCCTCGACGCGGACGAAGAGATCCTGCTCGACGTGAATCAGCTCGCCGCGGGGAAGAAGTTCATGTCGGTCGGCGACGCGGTCGTGTCGGATGACACGAACCTGCTCGCATTCACCACCGACGACAACGGCTACCGCCAGTACAAGCTGTATGTGAAAGACCTCCGCACCGGAAAGGTGTCGGAGACCATCGCCGAGCGGGTGACGTCGGTGGCGTGGGCGTCGGACAACAAGACGCTGTTCTACAGCACTGAGAACGACGCCAAGCGGTCCGACAAGATCTACCGCCACGTCCTCGGCGGCGAGCGGACGCAGATCTACGAGGAAAAGGACGAGCTGTACGACACCTTCATCGACCGCTCCCGCAGCGGCGACTGGGTCTTCATCATCTCCGACAGCAAGACCACCAGCGAGGCGCGGCTGATCCCGGCGGCCAAGCCGGAGTCCGAGCCGGTGCTGATGGTCGCACGCAAGACCGATCTCAAATACTTCCCCGATCACCGCGGCGATCGCTTCTACATCATGACCAACGACGCCGGCATCAACTATCGCGTCGTGACCGCGCCGCTGAATGATTTCGCGCAGAGCAGTTGGAAAGAGCTCGTGCCGTACCGCAAGCCGGTGCGCATCGAGTCGATCGATCTGTTCAAGAACCACATGGTCGTCCGCCTGCGCGAAGGCGGTCTGTCGCAGCTCGAGATCTACGACCTCCGCGAGTCGGGAGCGAAGCCGCATCGCGTCACGTTCCCCGAGCCCGCCTACAGCCTTGGCGGCGCCTCCAACGCGGAGTTCGAGACGAACGTCTTCCGCTACAGCTACAACTCCTTCATCACGCCCAGCTCCGTCTACGACTACGACATGGACTCGCGCAAGCAGTCCCTGCTCAAGCGCACCGAGGTCCTCGGCGGATATGACCCCGCCAAGTACAAGGTCGAGCGCTTCTTCGTCGCCGCGAGCGACGGCGCGCAGATCCCGGTGGCGATGGTCTACCGCAAGGACATCAATCCGAAGGCGAAGAATCCGCTGCTGCTGTACGCGTACGGCTCCTACGGCTCGTCCACGCCGGACGGCTTCAGCTCCAACCGCTTCTCGCTCGTCGATCGCGGGATGATCTACGCCATCGCCCACATCCGCGGCGGCGGGGAGATGGGGAAGGAGTGGCACGAGCAGGGGCGGATGATGACGAAGAAGAACACCTTCACGGACTTCATCGCCGTCGGCGACGCTCTGGTCAAACAGGGATACACCTCGAAAGAGAAGCTGGCCATTTCGGGCGGCAGCGCGGGCGGACTGCTCATGGGCACGGTGGTGAACATGCGTCCCGATCTCTTCAAGGCCGTGATGGCGTACGTGCCGTTCGTCGACGTGATGAACACGATGTCCGATCCGACGCTCCCGCTGACGACGCAGGAGTACATCGAGTGGGGCAATCCGAACGACAAGGACGCGTACTTTTACATGAAGAGCTACGACCCGTACTCGAACGTGGCCAAGACGAAGTATCCGAACATGCTCGTCCGGACGTCGATCAACGACAGCCAGGTCGGCTACTGGGAAGCGGCGAAGTGGGTGGCCAAGCTCCGCGCGAACAAGACCGATGAGAACACGCTGCTTCTGCGCGTGAACATGGGCGCCGGCCACGGCGGCGCGTCGGGACGATACGACCGCCTGAAAGACGACGCCGCCGATTACGCCTGGCTCCTCGGTCAAATGTCCCTAGCGAAATAGCAGTAGTGGAGCGGCGGGCTCTCAGCCCGCCGTTTACGGGGGGTGGCGGGCTAAGAGCCCGCCGCTCCACTCAGCGGCGGAAGAAGAATCTCGCGGTGCGGCGGATGAGGCTCGAGGAGCCGCGGGCCTCGCTGATCATCGCCGCCTGGGCGCGGTCGAGGCCGAGCTTCGGCGGCCACTGGCCGGGGTTCTGAACGGGAATGCCGTTGTAGAACTGCGGGATCGGCGTGCCGCTGATGATGTCGACGAGGTTCCGCACGTGCAGGAGTCCGAGGCCGGGGTCGGAGAGCAGCGGCGCAAAGTACATGCAGCCGTGGAAGTGATAGTGCGTGACCTGGCTGAGGCGCGAGCGCGCGAGATCGCGGATCGGCGTGCCGCCGTGAAACAGGTTCGACGCCCAGATCAGCGCCTTGCCGCGCGGGACGTGCAGCTCCACGCGGTCGAGGCCCTCGCGGATCATCATGCCTTCGACGAACTCCTCGTAGCGCGAGTAGTTCTCGAACGCCTGCGCCTGCGTGAACGCGGTCACGCCGATGTCGAGCAGGTCGTACACCGGCAGCTTCTGGCTTTGCGGGTAGTAGTGCAGCGGGCCGTTCGCCTCGTCGATGTCCTCCAGCGCGACCCAGACGCCGCACATGAAGCCGTAGGGAATCGATCCGAAGTGGATCGTGTCGCTGTGCGTCTTCTGCTGCGAGCCGCAGCGGAAGCTGAGCGTCTGAAACGGATACGGTTGCCGTTGATAGATCGCCTGCAGCGCTTCCATGACCGCCGGCGCGATGGCGATTTTGCGGATGGCGTCGCTCTTCGTCCACGCGTCCTGCAGCCGCGTGGCATCGGAGAAGAGAAGATCGTCGGCCGGAATCTCGCGCATGTCGCGCGCCGCCTGCTCGATCGTCTGGTCGGGGATCTTCGGATCGAAGATCACGTACCCGTCGCGCGCGAACGTGCGCACGAGCTTCTCGATCTCGGGCGTGAATCCGGCCCGCTGGATCAGATCGGAGAAAAACGGCGAATCGACCCACGGACGATTCAGCGCTGCGATTTCGGTCTCGAACGGCGAGGGCATTGCTTTGCGGGGAACGCGACTACGAGTTACCATCTTCCCGTCCCACCAACTCGGTGAACGCTTGATTGGACGGGAGGGCGTGATGGGGGAAGTCAGGCTGTTCCAGATCTGCTATGAGGGCGAGCTGACGGTCGAGGTGTCGCATGTGATGCGCAAGCTCGGGGCGGATCCGAACTTCGACCAGAGCTGGCAGGTGTTCCTGCCCGAGGGCCGCCACTCCGCGCCGCTGGTGCGCTTCATCCGCTCGCACATTTCCGACGACGCGCGGTTGCTCGTGGCGTGCACGCAGTTCACCACCGCGCGCGATTTCCTGCTCGTCCGCCACAGCCTAACTCCCGGCGCGGACTATTCCGAGCTTCACGACGCGCTCCACCGCCTCGGAGCCGTCGTGCATCTTCCGTTCGAGTCGACGTTCGTCCTCCAGTCCGACGACCGAACCGACGTGCAGACCCTCGGCCGCGCGCTCGGCGAGCTCTGTCCCGACGAGGAGCTGATGCTCACCGGCATCAGCCACGACTGGGCCTTCTGCAACTCCGGCATGTCTCGCATGTTCGTCGCCAGCGAGGCCGAGGCCGCGCAGTTCAGAAGCTTTTAGGATCGGTGTGGTGCGCGCCTCCGGCGCGCCTCGGGGGAGGGCAAAGGCGCGCCAGAGGCGCGCACCACACCGTGCCGGCCTAACGCACGCCCGACATCAACTTCCGGATCACCGGGATCAGAACCGCCAGCACGAGCGTCGTCGCCGCCGAGGTCAGGAAGGCGATCATGAAGACCTCGCTGAACGCGCGGTTCTCCAGGAATCCCGCGACCCAGCCGGCGACATAGTTCCCCATCGCCGTGGCGAAGAACCAGACGCCCATCATGAATCCGACGATGCGCGCGGGGGAGAGCTTCGTCACCATCGACAACCCGACCGGACTCAGACACAGCTCGCCGAGGCATTGCAGAAAGTACAGGCCGACGAGCCACAGCGGACTCACTCGCCCCTGATGCGCTTCGTAGTATTTCGCGGCGGGGAGAATCAGCAGGAACGACAGCGACAGGAAGAAGAGTCCGAGCGTGAACTTCAAGGGACTCGACGGATTGCGCGAGCCGAGCTTCAACCACACCCAGGCGAACACCGGCGAGAGCACGATGACGAAAAACGGTTCCACCGATTGAAACAGGCCGGATGCGAACTGCCGCCCGAGGAACGTCAGGCGCGTGGCGCGATCGGCGAAGAGTGTGAGACTCGAACCGGCCTGCTCGAAGCCGGCCCAGAAGATCAGCGCGAACAGTGTGAGGATCGACGCGGCGGCAATGCGGCCCCAGTCTTCGCGCGTGAACGGCGTTTTCGGCGCCAGCGCCTCGGGCTCGGTCACCGAGACTTTCGCGGTCTTCGCTTCGGAGACGGGGACGAGATACTTCTGCCCGTACGCGTATTGAATCAGTCCGAACACCATGCCTACGCCGGCGGCCGCGAATCCGTAGTGCCAGTTGATCTGCTGCCCGAGGGGAGTGCAGATGATCGGCCCGATGAAGGCGCCGAGATTGATGCCCATATAGAACAGCGAAAAGCCGGCGTCCCTCCGCGTATCCTCGCGCGAGTAGAGCGTGCCGACGAGCGTCGATACGTTCGGCTTCAAGAGGCCGGTGCCGAGAACGATCAGACCGAGCCCCAGGTAGAACGTGGCGATGCTCGGGAAGGCCATGCTGAAATGTCCGGCGGCGATCAACACGCCGCCGACGAACACCGCGCGCCGATGGCCGAGCCAGCGGTCGGCGATGAAGCCGCCCGGGATGCCCATCAGATACACAGACATCGTGTAGAGGCCGTAGATCGTTCCCGCGCGTTTCTCGCCGAAGCCGAGACCCGGCTGCGAGATCGAGCCCACCATGTAGAGAAAGAGCAGCGCGCGCATCCCGTAATAGCTGAAGCGCTCCCACATCTCGGTCATGAAGAGCGTTGCCAATCCGCGCGGATGGCCGAGCCATTGTTTGCCTGCGTATTCGTTCATGTGCACGCAACGATAAGTTTTCGGCGGCCTCTGGTAAAGATCTTGTATCGTGCCGGGCCACGAGCGGCATGGAAAAGGGAACGAACGGCATGACGACTGCGACGGCGGAACGACATCCACGCGGCCTCTACGTCCTCTTCGGCACCGAGATGTGGGAGCGCTTCAGCTTCTACACCGTCAACGCGATGCTGTCGCTTTACCTGCGCGACTCCGTGCAGGGCTTCAGCTTCACCAACGCCCACGCGGCCAGCGTCGTCTCCTGGTACAACGGCTTCGTCTACTTCACGCCGCTCCTCGGCGGCCTCCTCGCCGATCGCCTGCTCGGCTTCCGCAAGGCGATCGTCATCGGCGGAATCTTCTTCATGGCCGGCCACGCGCTGCTCGCCGTTCCGAACAGCCTGATGGTCGCCTACATCGCGCTCTGCTGCCTCGTCATCGGCAACGGCTTCTTCAAGCCCAACGTCTCGTCGATGGTCGGCAACCTCTATCCCGAAGGCAGTCATCTGAAGGACAAGGCCTACGTCATCTTCTACATGGGCATCAACGTGGGCGCCGCCGCCGCGCCGATCGTGGCGAAATTCATCCAGCCGCGATGGGGCTTCCATCCCGCCTTCTTCATGGGCGCGATCGGCATGTTGATCTCTGTGATCCTCTTCCTCGGCAATCAGAAGCACGTGCGCCACGCCGATCGTATGAAGGGAAAGAGCGACCCGAAGGCCGTCGCCGTGACCGAAGACCTTCCGCCGGTGAATGAAGAAGCCCGCATCATGGGCGAGGTGCCGGAGTGGAAGCGGATCATGGCCCTGATCGTCGTCTTCCTGATCGTCATCGTGTTCTGGATGATCTTCCACCAGAACAGCATCACCTTTACGTTCTGGGCCGCCGATCACACGCAGTGGCGATGGATCCAGGGCGGCGGCATTCTCTCGAATGCGATCAATCCGCTCTGGATCATCATCCTCTCGCTCCCGCTGGTCGGGTTCTGGGGCTGGCTCGACAAGCGGGGGATGGAGCCGTCGACGCCGACGAAGATGATGTTCGGCATGATCCTCACCGGCCTGTCGATGATCGTCCTCTACTTCGGCGCGCGCCAGAACGGCTACACCGCGCCAGTGTTCCGCGTGGAGAAAGCGGATGCGAGCGGGACGTGGGTCTCGATCGCTCCGGAAGCGCGCCAGCACCTCGGCATCACGACGCCGGGCAAGGAGATCGAGGTCGAGGAGAAGGGAAAGCTCGTCAAGAAGACCGTGTGGCGCGCGAATGTCGCCGGCACGCTGGTGAAAAACGATTTCGTTCGCCTCGATCGCTACGAGAACGGACAGGTCTTCGCGTCGCCGACGGCGAAGGCGTCGCTCTGGTGGCTGATCTTCGGCTACATGGTCATCTCCCTCGGCGAGTTGATGCTCAGTCCAATGGGACTCGCGCTGGTGTCGAAGGTCGCGCCGGTGCGCATGCGCGGACTGATGATGGGCGGGTGGTTCGCGGCAACGGCGATCGGCAACAAGCTGACGGGAATCGCCGGCTTCTGGGACCTCTGGAGCCACACGCGTTTTTTCCTCACGTTGTCGATCATGGCGTTCGTGATGGCGGTCGTGCTCTTCGTGTTGCTGCGCCCGCTCAAGCGCGCGATGCCCGGGGTGTAGTGCGCGTCGAAGAAAACGTCCCTCTCGCGCCGCTGACCACGATCGGCATCGGTGGTCCGGCGCGATTCTTTTTTCGAGCGACGACCGTCGATGAGATCCGCGCGGCCCTCGATTGGGCGCGGGAGCGCGGCGTCCCGCTCTTCATCCTCGGCGGCGGAAGCAATCTGCTGATCTCCGATCGCGGAATCGACGCGCTCGTGCTGCACGCCGATCTGCGCGGCGTCACCGTGGAGAGCGAAGACGAATACGCGATGGTGAAGGTCGCGGCGGGCGAGCCGTGGGACGCATTCGTGGCGACCGCCGTGGGCAGCGGTTGGGCGGGCCTCGAATGCCTCTCGGGCATTCCCGGCTCGACGGGCGCGACTCCGATCCAGAACGTCGGCGCGTATGGGCAGGAAGTGAGCGAGACCATCGCGCGCGTGGAGGTGCTCGACCGCACGACCGGACTCGTGACCTGGTTCACGAACTGGGACTGCCGTTTCGGATATCGATCGAGCCTGTTCAAGAACTACGAGCGCGAGCGGTACGTCGTCCTCTCCGTCACGTTTCGCCTGAAGATCGGCGGCGATGCGGCGGTGAGGTATCCGGAGCTGCAGCGCTACGTCGAGGAGCATGGAATCGCGCGCGACGATCTTCGCGGCGTGCGCGAGGCGGTGATCGCGATTCGAAAGCGAAAGGGGATGGTGATCGATCCCGCTGATCCGGACACGCGCAGCGACGGCTCGTTCTTCATGAACCCGGTCGTTTCCGCGCCGGAGTACGAGTCATTCGCGCGACGCTGGCCCGACGCGCCGCACTTTCCGGCGGGCGACGGCGTGAAGCTCTCCGCGGCGTGGCTGATCGAGCGCGCCGGCTTTCACAAGGGATACGTGCACGGCAACGTCGGGCTGTCGTCGAAACACACGCTCGCGATCATCAATCGCGGCGGTGGAACGGCATCCGAAGTGATGAAGCTGGTGCGGATGATCCAGCAGCGCGTGCGGGAGGAGTTCGGCGTGGAGATTCACCCGGAGCCGGTGATCCTGATTTAGACCGAGGTTGCCCGGTCACCCGGTTACCCAGTTGCCCGGCGAGCAGGAAACCAGGCGACCGGGAAACCGGGCAACCGCCTTCTCAACCCTTGCCCTCGAACACTTTCGAGATCGTCGGCAGCGCGATCGAGCGCTCGAGATACTCCCACACCGCCACCGCATCCTCGCGCACGCCATCCGCGGCGTCGGCCGTGCGGGCCAGCTGGTAGAGCCGCGAGGCCTCGGTGGGATTCGCCCGGAGGCGCTCGCGGGCGTGCTGAATCAGAAGGAGCTGTTCCGAGGAGAGAACGGTTTCCGCCGGCAGCAGCTTGAGGAGGTGCTTGTCGCTGCGCTGGCGTTCCTTCTCGATCAAGAGTTTCTTCTTTCGGTCGAGCGACTCGGTGTCGGGCCTGATGATGCCGCGTTCGATGAGCGTGTTCACCACGGCGGTGAACTCGAGATCCTGGATGCGGATCCCGGAACGGTAGATGGTCTTCCCGTTGGTCGTCTCGGTCTTCGAGAGATGGCTCCAGATCATGCGCGCCGTCGCCGCCACGTGAACGTCGCCGAGGCGGAACGATAGCCGGGAGCTGGTGCCGATCCGCTGCGGGAGCGGGTGAATGACCTGAACACCACCGGTGCTGATGTTGACGATGTGGACTTCGGTCGCGCCGAAGTTTGCGGCCAGAGGTGCGTCAGGGACGTAGCGCTGCCCAGCGCGCGATTCTTTGACTTCGATTGTCATAGGGTGACCCGGCTCGGCATTCTATCCTGAATTCCGTTCCGATTCCAGGAATGGTGTGAGTTTCTCCCGGAGCATGTCCGGAACCGGGGCGGGCTTGAACTCGCCGCGCAACACGGTGACGAGGATGTATTTGCCGGAGGCGACGACGAGCCCGGGCTGGTTCTGCCTCGTCACGGAGAAGTTGAGATGAATCGAGCTCGTGCCGATCTTCCCGAACCACGCCTCGACGACGAGCAACTCGTCGAGCGTGACCGGATGGAAGAAGTCGCATTCGACATGCACGCGCGGCAGCCACACGCCGACGTCCTCGAACAGATGTTTGTACGACAGCCCGCACGATCGAAACAGCTCGACCTCCGCGAGCCCGAAGAAGCGGAGATATGCCTGATAGTTGATGATCCCCGCCGCGTCGATGTCTTCCCAGCGGACGTATTCGGAAACGGTGAATCGCATCTGTGCAGTATCCCCCACCCGCCTGCCCGGTTGCGCGGTTGCTCCCGCCCGCCCATCACACCCGGTTTTCCTCCCTCCCGCACACCCGTTGCGCCACGCGCGCGCCAGGGCGCGCGCTGTTTCTCGCGCTGAATAAGAACCAGGCGTTGGACGCTTTCGCCGGAAACAGCCGCGCGCATGCGCGGCGTGGCGCAACGGGTGTGTGGCCGGGCGGAAAACCGGGTGGCGTGGGTGGGCGGGAGCAACCGCGCAACCGGCGCGGGCGGGGGCCGCAACCCGATTGTTAACCTAACCCCCTCCTCCACCGTATAAGAGGCGACACACTGGAGGAAACAGCATGGAATGGATTCCCATCGTCGCGATCCTGTCATCGTTCGGTACTGCGGTGCTGGTCGTGTATTTCGTGACGCGTGCGCGGCAGCGGCGCGTCGAGTTGCAGGCGGAGATGCAGTCGAAACTGATCGACCGGTTCGGGTCGGCGCCGGAAATGGTGACGTTCCTGCAGTCGCCGGCCGGACGCGAGTTCGTCGCGGGCGTGCAGACCGCGCCCGAAAACATGACTCGTCAGCGTGTTCTCGGCGGCTTTACGCGCTCGATCATCCTCACCGCCCTCGGGATTGCGTTTCTCTTCCTGACGTTCTATCGAGACAACGACTTCGTCGTGCCCGCGGCGATCGTGCTCTCCCTCGGCATCGGCTACTTCATCGCCACCGTCGTGTCGTGGAAGCTGTCGGCGAGCATGAATCAGGCGGAAGACATCTCGCGCGCGTGACACATGTTCGCCATGGATCTCACGCTTCCGGCGCCGTTCCCCGCGGCTCCTTCCCGTTCCCGGACGGGTAGTCCCAGGCCGATGGATGAGGCGCGATTCGAGGCTTTCTACCGGCGCACGGCGGGAAGCCTCTGGTCGTACCTCTTCCGTCTGACCGGCGACGAGGCGACGGCGGACGATCTGCTGCAGAAGACGTTCTTCCGCTACCTGCGCGCGAACCCGGCGCTGGCCGGGGACGAGCACATGCGGCGGTGGGTGTTCCGCACGGCGACGAACCTCGCCTTCGATCACTTCCGGGAGACGAAGCGCGAGCGCGCGCGCATCGAGCGGGGGATCCGTGAAGCGGCGACCGTGCTCGAGCCGCGCGACGCTCTCCGTCACGACATGATGCGCACGTTCGAAGAGCTCAAGCCGCGCGAGCGCGCGCTGCTCTGGCTCGCCCATGTCGAGGAAGCCGATCACGAGGACATCGGCGAAGCGCTCGGCGTCAAAGCGAAGAGCGTGAAGGTGCTGCTGTTCCGCGCGCGCAAGCGCCTGGCTGAACTGCTGACCAGGAAAGGGCTCGCGCCATGACCTGCCGCTACGAGGCTGACGTTCTGCACGCCGTCAAAGAGGATCGATGGACGGACGCGTTGCGGCGCCACATCGCCGAATGCGCGGACTGCGCGGCCGCGGCCTCGGCGGCGCCGTGGATGAATCGCTTCGCCCGCATCAGCGATCGCGAGCACATCCTTCCCGATCCGTCGATCGTCTGGCTGAAAGCGCAGCTCCTGCAGGGAACCGCCGACGTCGCGCGCGTCTCGCGTCCGATCACGTTCGTACAGCTGATCGCCTACTTCGTCGTGGCCAGCGGATGGGCGGCCGTGCTGACCTGGAAGTGGGACGCCGTCGAGACCTGGGTGCGCAGCTTCACACCCACGGGCCTCGTGACGAGCGCGGCGCGCGCGGAATCGCTGTCCCTCTCGTTCTTCGCGATCGTGTTCGTGCTCGCATCGACCACGGTGATGCTCGCGCTGCACACGATTCTCGCGGAAGAGTGATCTGGGAGTGCGGTGGCGCAGCCACCGCTCTGGGTCCAAGAGCGGTGGCTGCGCCACCGCACTCCTAGAACGTTCCCCACATCAACAGGCGCTTGTACGTGTAAAAGTACGGACGCTCGTTTCCGAGCACCGCGCGCAATCGCTCGCGATAGGCGGACAGGAACTCCGCGAAGCGGTCGCCGAGGAACGACTCGTAGTGCGTGAGGAGCGCGCCGCGAACCCATTCCACGACGTCGTCGGTGCTCGGGAGCAGATGTCCGTACACCTGGAGGCGCGCGTGCTGCCGCGCATAGCCGAGGCGGTGCAAGAGCTCCGCGTAGCGCTCGATGCCGAGGACATACGTGGGACGCTCGGCGATGCCGAAGTCGCGCGCGAGCTCGGCGGCCAGGCGGTGCGAGGCGTGATCGTCATTCGACGGCATCTGCAGCGCGATCTGGCCCGTCACCGACAGAAAATTCGTCAGCCGCACGAGGAGCTGCTCGTGATTCGGCACCCAGTGCAGCGCGGCATTCGAGAAGACGAGGTCATACGGCCGGTCGGTGACGAACGCCTCGATGTCGCCTTTCTCGAAGCGGAGCATCTCTCCTTCGAAACTGCCGCTCTTGAGCAACATCGTCTCGGAGTTGTCGATCCCCACCGTCTCCTCCGCGGCGAGCGCGTCGTGCAGCTCGCGCGTCAGCTCACCCGTGCCGCATCCGAGGTCCACCACGCGCATGCGCGGGCGCTTCTCGACGAGCGCGAGGAGGTCGGTGAACGGCTGCTTGCGTTCGTCCTTGAAGCGGACGTATTGCTCAGGCGACCACATGACAAGTGGAGCGGCGGGCTCTCAGCCCGCCTTAACCGGTGCCGGCGGGCTAAGAGCCCGCCGCTCCACCATATCAAAATCAAAGGTCGAGGCCTGTCATCTCGCGCACGTGCGCGCGGAAGCGGCGGCTGAGCGTGAGGCGCGTGCCGTCGTGCAGCACGACGATGTAGTCGCCGCCCTCGCCGCGCTGCATCTCGGCGATGCGGCGGAGGTTCACGATCGTGCTGCGGTGGATGCGCACGAACTGCCGCTTCTCGAGGCGCGCCTCGACCGCGGCGATGCCGTCGCGGATCAGATGCGATTGCTCGCGCACATGAATGCGCACGTACTTCCCCTCGGCCTCGATCCAGTCGACGTCCTTCACCGCCACGAGCAGCACCTTGTCGCGTTTGCGCACCGTGAAGAACGCCGACGCGGCATCGCGCGGACGTCCGCCGTTCTTCTTCACGCGCTCGACGGCTTGGTCGAAGCGCCGGCGGTCGAACGGCTTGAGGAGGTAGTCGACGGCGGCGATGTCGAAGGCGCGCAGCGCGTACTCGTCGTGCGCGGTCACGAATACCACCGCGGTCGTCTCCGGCAGCGCGCGGGCGATGTCGAAGCCGTCGCCGCCGGGCATCTGGATGTCGAGGAAGACCAGGTCCGGCCGCTCGCTGGTGATCGCGGCGATGGCCTGGCGGACGTTCGCGGCCTCGCCGACGACGGCCACGTCCTCGCGCGCGGCGAGAAACGTGCGGATCTTCTCGCGCGAGAGGCGCTCGTCGTCGACGATCAACGCGCGAAGCATGGGATCACCATCTCCACCTCGAACGCTCCGTCGCGCACGCCGTAGGAGAACGTGTGATGCTCCCCGTAAAGCGAGCGCAGACGCGCGCGCGTGTTCTGCAGTCCGATCCCTTCACGCACCGTTCCGCATGTACCGTCATTTCGGACGGTAACATGCAGGAAGGACGCTTCGCGCCAGGCGCGGATGTCGATCGAGCCGCCGGCGGCGTTCCGGGCCACGCCGTGGTGAATGGCGTTCTCGACAAGGGGCTGGAGCGCGAGCGAGGGAATGAGCGCGCGCTCCGTGCCGCGCTCGACGTCGATGGCCACGTGCAGCCGCTCCTCGAAGCGGATCCGCTCGATCTCGAGATAGCGGCGTACGAAGTCGATCTCGTCCTCGAGCGCGATCTCCTGCTCGGGCGGCAGCTCGAGCGTGAGCCGGAGAAACTCCGAGAGCCGCGCCAGCATCGCGTCGGCGGCGTCGACGTCGCTGTACATCAGCGAGGAGATCGAGTTGAGCGTGTTGAAGAGGAAGTGCGGGTTGAGCTGCATCTTCAGCGCGTCGAGCTGCGCGCGCGAGAGCTGGGACTCGAGCCGCACCGCGTTGCGGTAGTAGACCGCGGCGAGATAGATCGCCAGGATCAGCCAGTACGTCGGAAGGCTGCCGTGGAAGTTGACGCGGAAGGCCGTCTGCAGGCTGACCATGTAGCCTTCATTGCGATACAGCGCCGTGGTGAACGTCGAGAGGATGGCCTCGGCGATCACGATCTGGATCGCGGTGAGGAAGAGGCTCGCCACCGCGTGCACGGCCAGCGAGCGCCGCCAGCGCGGCGAGGGAATCGGGAAGCGCCGGCCGAGGGCGATGACGAGCGGAGTGGTGAGCCCCCAGAGGTAGTAGTAGACGAGATTGATCTGCAGCACTTCGACCAGCAGCGGCTTGTAGCGCAGCGCCGGATTGAAATAGGCCTGCGAGGCGAAGTAGAGCGCGATGAGCGTCCAGACTCCGAATCCGATGAGGATGATGTGAACGCGCTTCACGCAGTCGATGATACGCGCCGCACCGCACGTGCCGGTCACCGCTCGTGACGCGGCGCGCGCCGCTCGTGACAATCGCGCCGCCGGAGCATCAGTCGGGCGCGCATCCTTCCTCGCATGTTAGGCGCAATCGTTCTCGCTGCTTCGCTCTGGGGCAATCTCGAGCCGGGTCCGCACGCGGTCGGATTCACGCAGCTCGAGCGCTACGACGCATCGCGGCCGTATCGCACCGCGCGCACGCTCGACGGCGTGCCGCGCGCGGGCGAGCGCGGGCGTCCGATCCGCGTGAGCGTCTGGTATCCGGCCGCGGCCTCGGACAGCGGCACCCACATGCTCACGTTCGGCGACTACGTCGACATGGTCGCGGGCGAGACGCGATTCGGGCCGCTGACGGACGAACAGAAACGCCGCGGCGAAGACGTGCTCTTCTCCTCGCCGCTCCTCAACACCGTGACGCGCGAGCAGCGCGGGCAGCTTCGCCCGCTCCCCTCGCGCGCCGTCCGCGACGCGAAGCCCCTCCCCGGGAAGTTCCCGCTCATCCTCTACAGCCTCGGATCGGCCGCGCTCGCGCACGTCACGCCCGAATATCTCGCCAGCCACGGCTACGTCGTGATCCAGTCGCCGCGCGCCGGCGCGTTCGCCGGACTGCCGCCCGACAACCGCGACGCGCTCGATCTCGACACCAAGCTGCGGGACATGGACTTTCTCGTCAACGTCATGGCCTCGTGCTCGGAAGATCCTTCGCCGTCTTCGCGGCTCAGGATGACACCGTGTGCGGACGTCCACAACATGGCCGCGATCGGATTCAGCGCCGGGGGGCGGTGGGCGCTCGCCGCGGCGATGAAGAACAGCGACGTGCACGCGGTCGTGTCGCTCGACTCGGTGATGTTGTTCAACGATCCGGTCACCGAGGCGTGGAAGCGGATGCCGCACTTCAACCTCGAGAGCGTGCGCGTGCCGGTGCTGCACATGGTGCGCACCCAATTCGCGAAGCAGGAAGACGCGAAGATGTGGGAGGCGATGCGCTTCGCCGACCGCACCTACATGCTCTTCGATGAGCCGGTGCTCGATCATTGGGACTTCCAGTCGATGGGCTACGCGACGACGCTGGCCGGCTTCCGCGCCGCGGACGCGCCGAAGATCGCCGCAGCGTTCGACGCGTTCAACCGCATCACGCTCGCGTTCCTCGACGCGCAGTTGAAGGGACGCTCGTTCACGCCGAAGGACCAGCCCGGGATCAAGGTCACGCGTCTCGCCGCCGAGCCCGCGCCGGTGACGGTCGCGGAGCTCATGAACGCGATCGAGGAAGACGGCGCGGACTCGGCGATCGAGGCGTACCGGCGCGCCTGGAAGTCGCGCGGCGAGCCGCCGGTCGCGGAAGCAACGTTGAACGTCGCCGGCTACACGCTCCTCTTCAGCGGCCGCGTCGCCGGCGGCTTGAAACTCCTCGCCCTGAACGCGGAAGCGTTCCCGAATTCCGCGAACGTCTACGACAGCCTCGCTGACGCCTATCTCGCCGCGGGCGATCGGGCCAAGGCGGTGGAGTTGGCGAAGAAGGCGTTGGCGATGTTGGATGCGGATACGACGCTGACGCCGGAGCGGAGGGCCGCGATTAAGGGAAGTATCGAGACGAAATTGAAGGAGTAGTTTGCCGTGAAGTGCAGTCTCACGATGCGCGGCATCGCATCCTCGTCGAAGTGGCAGCGAACGGCATCGCGGACGTTCTCCTCGAGCGACGCTACATCATCTCCTTCAGTGAAGATTGATGCACCGAGTGCACGCGCGGTGTATCCGCCTTCGGGCGCTTCCTCGACCAGAAAGATGATCTCGTTCATCGATCCCATTCTACGTTCTCCGTATCACCTCAGGTGATCCCAGTTCAGGATCGCATTCACCACCAGCGGATATGCGCCCGGCGTATTCATCCTCCACATCGGATTGTTCGCGAACAGCAGCACATTGCCTTTGCCGCGCGGGGAGAGAATCACGGCCGGTTTTCCGGCGAGCTCGTCGCCGCCTTCCAACATCCCCGACAGCAGGAGCTGATCCGCCTTCTCCGCGAAGGAAATGATCACGCGCGGACGATCTTCCGCGGCCGGCATGTATGCCTCGACGCTCCACGGCGCGTCCTCGGGTGCCGCGAACGGCTCCGGCTTCGGACGCTCGGGCGCGGGAACGAACGGGCGTCCCTGCGGCACGTCGGGATCGTTTTTTCCTCCGCGTCCGCTCGGGCGCGACACCGGACTCGGATCGTCGCGGAGGCCGACGCGGAACACCGGCGATCCGGAGTAGTAGAGCGGCACCGTGTCATCGAATCCATTCACGATCACGCTCTTCTTGTCGTCGACCTTCGCCTGCACGATCGTGCCGGGCGCTTTCAGTTTGTTCGTATCGGCCACGCGCACCCACCGCGCCAGTCCGTAGTCGGCGGCCCACACGGCCGTGTCGCGCGAGGTGACGAGCAGACCGCCCTCTTCGACGAAGCGCGTGAGGTTCTCGACGCCGGAGAGTCCGAGGCCGGGGCGCATGTCGTCGGTCTCATCGACGGCGAGGTTCGGGGTGAGATCCGTTTTCTTCCATGGGAGCGGAGGTCCGGGCGCGTAGCCGTTCACGATGTCCTGTGAGGTCGTGCGGCCGACCGGCGGAAAGAGAATGACGTCGAAGCGCTCGCGCAGGTTCGGCATGCGCGAGGCGTCCTGCGTCGAGATGTACTCGAACGGCACGCTCATCGACTCGAGCGCGAGACGCCACCACCCTTCGTCCTGCGTCGACGCCCAGGTGTGCATCAGCGCGACGCGCGGGAACTTCTGGCCGGGCGGAAACATCGGCTCCGGCGTCACCGCGTCCGACGCGTGCATCTTCACCTTCAGCACGTCGGGATTCGCGACGCGCTGCGCGGTGACGTTGTAGAGATACGGAAGCGTCCAACCGGTGTCGTCATACACGCGCTCCTCGCCGCGCACGTACTGCACGTCGAGCAACGTGTCGGCGAGCCGCGAGTACGGCTGATCCATCCGCACGATGAACGAGCCCTTCGCGAACTTCGGCGGCTCGGCCGGTTTCTTCTCGGGCGGCTTCTTCTCGTCCGGCTTCTTTTCGTCCGGCTTCTTCTCGGCCGTTTCTTTGGCAGGCGGCCAGTTCGTCGTCATCGAGAACGGCTCGTCGGCGACGTGGACTTCAATGCCCTGCCGCTGCAGCAGCACGACGAGCGCGCGCACCTGCGCCGGGCGTTTCTGATCGGCGTTGAGCACCCAGGCGGCCGGTCCTTCGTTCGCCGCTTTCGCGACGGCGCGCTGCCCCATCGTCCAGTAGCGCTCGAGGAAGCGCTCGCGATTCTGGGCCATGTCGCTCAGCGCGAAGAGGAGCGCCGACTGCTGATAGTTGACGTTGTTGCGCAGCGACCACGTGACGACGGGCAGCGCCGGATTCGGGCGGAACCAGGTCCGATCGCTCGCGCCGCGCACGATGCGTTTCTCCGTCGTCGGCCAGCGATTGCCGAACGTCTCGTAGAAGCGGGCGATGGTGTTGCGTCCCGCGCCGGCCCAGAAGAGATAGTTCGGCGCCCATCCGTCCCAGAATCCGTGCAGCCACACGCCCGGCAGGCCGCGGCGCGTCATCTCGTCGACGTTCTGCAGCGCCATGCGGTGCCACTCGCCGATCATGATCGGATCGAGCGCGGGATTGAACGGGCCGGTGCCGCTGGAGACATAGAGAAACGGCACCGACTCGTGCAGGTCGTGCATGACCTGCGGGTGAAAATCGTTGTAGGCCTTCAGCACGTTGCGGCCGAGGGCGAGCGAGAGTCCGATCTGATCGCGGTTGTTGTCGTGCGCGACGTAGTGGCCCCAGTAGACCAGCGGCGGCGTCGGCAGCTTCGGATTGGCCTGGCGATAGCGCCAGAGATCGACCTGCCGCTCGCGCCCGTCGACTTCGAGCACGGGCGTGATCAGGACGATGATGTTGTCGCGGATCGCGCGCACCAGCGGCGTGTCCTCGACCGCCAGCCGGTAGGCGAGCTCCATCAGCATCTCCGGACTGCCGGTCTCCGGCGAGTGCAGCGCGCCCGTGGCGTAGTAGAACGGCTTGCCGCTGGCGATGAGCTTGCGCGCCTCGTCGTCACTGATCTTCCGCGGATCGGAAAGCCTGCGGGTGATGTCGCGATAGCGATCGAGATTGGCAATCGTCTCTTCGTTCGCGATCGCGACGACGATCATCTCCCGCCCTTCTTCGCTCGTCCCGATCGAGAACACCTTCACCCGCGGCGACGCCGCCTCGAGCGCGCGCATGTAGCGATGCACGTCCGCGGCATACGTCAGGTGTCCCTCTTCGCCGGCGATGTAGCCGTTGAATTTCAGCGGCGAGGGAACCGTGTCGGAGGCGGGGAGGTGATCCACGAGCTCCGTCATGAAGCGCGGCTCGGTCGTGAATTTGCGGATCGCGTCGGTGTAGGGCTGGTCGGTTTGGGCGAAGGCGGTTGTTGCGATGAGAAGTACGAGCGCGAATCTCTTCATGCGCGAAGCTTATCAAGCGGGTTGGGGGGCGGGCGTCTCGCCCGCCTGGCGGGCGGGACGCCCGCCCCCCGTGTCACCGCGCACAAATCCCATTTCTCAGGATGTCGGCGATCTCATGCACCATCTCCTCCGACTTCTTCCCGAACGGCTCCGGCACGCCGAAGAGGATCTCGAGCGAGAAGTAGTTGAAGAAGAGGCGTGTGGTGAGGAGGAGCGCGTCGGTCGGTGAGACGTTGGGACGGAGGCGCGCGCGGATCTCGTCGAGGGAACCCTGCTGCTCGAAGAAGCGGGTGAAGCGCTCGGTCATGTCGGCGTAGAGCTTCTGAATGTGCGTGCCGCCGAACTCGATCACGTCGACGTAGATCAGCGCGAGGTAGTCGCGGAACTGGCGCACGCTGGCGCGCGCGGCGAATCCGAGCTCCTCGATGTTGTCGGGGAACCGCGGCGTGCTGTGGAGCGCGCGCATGAACGGGAAGCGCTGCGTGTCGGTGATCTCGAGGTACTGGTCGATCAGGGCGAGGAAGACCGCTTCCTTGTCGGGGAAGTGGTGGTAGACGTTGCCGGTGGAGACGCGGGCGCGGTCCGCGATGTCGCGGACGGTGGTGGCACGGTAGCCCTGATGCGAGAACAGATGTAACGCCGCATCGAGAACCGCCCGGCGCGACCGCTCGGACTTTTCTCCTCGCTGCATGTAGACGCGACGGAGTATAGCGGGCAGCGACCGCTGAGGGCAGCGGTCGCCACATGTCACTTGCTATAATCTCCCATGCCTCCCACAAACGCCGCCGACACCGCCTGGCTTCTCGTCGCAACCGCGCTCGTTCTGATGATGACTCCCGCTCTCGGCTTCTTCTACGGCGGGATGGTGCGCGCGAAGAATGCGCTCAACACGTTGATGATGAGCTTCTCCGCGCTCGGTTTCGTCGGACTGGCCTGGGCGCTCCTCGGATACTCGTTCGCATTCGGCTCGACGCCGCTCGCGCACGCATTCCTGCGCGGCGTGACGCTCGACCTGAAGGGAACGATCCCGCACCTGCTGTTCTTCGGATATCAGGGAACGTTCGCGATCATCACCGCGGCGCTGATCTCCGGCGCGATCGTGGAGCGGATGCGCTTCGGCCCGTACGTCGCGTTCATCACGATCTGGTCGCTCGTCGTCTACGCGCCGCTCGCGCATTGGGTGTGGGGCGGCGGATGGCTGGCGCGCCTGGGCGCGCTCGACTTCGCCGGAGGCACGGTCGTGCACGTGAACGCGGCCGCGGCGGCGATCGTCTGCGCGCTCGTCGTCGGCTCGCGGAAGGACTACGCGCGGCAGGCCATTCTTCCGCAGAACGTGCCGTTCACTCTTCTCGGCGCGGGACTGTTGTGGCTGGGCTGGTTCGGCTTCAACGCCGGCAGCGCGCTGGCCGCGAACCGCACGGCCGCTCTCGCGTTCGTGAACACGATGCTCGCTCCGACGGCCACGCTCGTCGTCTGGACGCTGCTCGACCTGGTGCGCACGTCGAAGGCGACGGCGATCGGCGCGGCGACCGGGATCGTGGTCGGTCTCGTCGCGATCACGCCGGCCGCGGGATTCGTCTCGCCGATCTCCGCGATTCTCATCGGCGCGATTGCCGCGGTCCCGAGCTACTACGCGCTGCTCTTCCGCGCGCGGACGAGGCTCGACGACTCGCTCGACGTCGTCGCCGCGCACGGCGTCGGCGGCGTGGTCGGGGCGATGCTGACCGGCGTCTTCGCGCAGCCGGCATGGAGCGGCGTCGACAGCACCGGCGCGCTGTTCGGAAACATCAGACAGCTCGGCGTGCAAGCCATCGCCATCCTGGCAACGATCGTCTACAGCGGCGTGCTGACGTTCGCGATCCTCAAGGCGATCGCTCTCGCCGCCCGCCTGCGCACCGACATCCGCGAAGAAGGCCTCGGCCTCGACTTCACGCAACACGGCGAGGAGGCCTACTCGCGCGGCGAGGGAGCGATTCTGTTGCTCGACGGCGGTAGCCGCAAGGCCGCGGAGCCGCAGGGTCTCAAAGAGGAAGCGGTGGCTAACGCATGAAACTCGTCGTCGCCATCATCCGCCAGGAAAAACTCAACGACGTTCTCGAAGAGTTGTTCAACGCGAACGTCGCCGGCCTCACGATCACCCGCGTGCACGGCCACGGCGGCGAGACCGAGCGCGTGGAGACGTATCGCGGCACGACGGTGAAGATGGAGCTGACGGAAAAAGTGCGCCTCGAGATCGGCGTCTCCGATCATTTTGTCGAGCCCACCGTGCAGGCCATCCTCACCGGCGCGCGCACCGGCGACGTCGGCGACGGGAAAATCTTCGTGATGCCCGTCGAGCGCGTGGTCCGCATCCGCACCGGCGAGGAGGACCGCGCGGCGGTGACGCCGGTGGGAGTGCCGCCTGACTGACGCCTACGCTGCTCTTCGAGTCCCCGACTTCAGACGCATTCTCACGGCACACGGCACGCTCACCGTTGCGCGGGAGGCGCAGATCGTCGTCGTCGGGTGGCAGGTCTATCAGCTGACGCACGATCCGCTGAGCCTCGGACTGATCGGACTCGCCGAGGCCCTGCCGTTCATCGCGATTGCCTTGTATGCGGGACATGTCGCCGATCGCGCGACGCGGCGCACGATCGCGATCGGCGGCACGTTCGCGCTTCTTTTATCCGCCGTCGCGCTGTTGCTGCTCACGATCACGCCGGGCGCGATCGGCGCGTCGCGCGTGTGGCCGGTGTATGTCGTGGTCGCGCTGAGCGCGACCGCGCGCAGCTTCATGCGTCCGGCGGTCTTCGCGCTGTCGGCCGAGGTGCTGCCGCGCGAGCTCTATCCGAACGGCGTCGCGTGGCGCTCGTCGACGTGGCACCTGGCCGCCGTCGCGGGGCCGGCGGCGGGCGGATTGTTGTACGGCTTCTCCGGTCCCGCTCTCGCGTACGGCGCGGTCATCGCGGCGATGACGATCGGCCTCGCCGTGCTCGCGTCGCTCGCGCATCGCACCCGGCCGGCGGTCGTCGACGAAATTCCGATCAGCGAGAGCCTCAAGAGCGGCATCCGATTCGTGACGGGCGAGCAGGTGCTGCTCGCGGCGATGACGCTCGATCTCTTCGCCGTCCTCTTCGGCGGCGCGGTCGCGCTCCTTCCCGCATTCGCGAAGCTGCTCAACACCGGACCCGAAGGCCTCGGCATCCTGCGCGCCGCGCCGGCGATCGGATCGATCGTCACCGGCATCGTGATCGCGCACCGCGCGCCGATGCGCAGGGCCGGCTTCGCGCTGTTCACCTCGGTCGCCGGCTTCGGCGTGTGCATCATCGCCTTCGCGCTGTCGCGCGAGTTTTGGCTCTCGTTCGCGCTGCTCGTCTGCAGCGGCGTCCTCGACAACGTCAGCGTTGTCATCCGCTCGACGCTGTTGCAGACGCGCACTCCCACGCATCTCCTCGGCCGTGTCGCGGCGGTGAATCAGATCTTCATCGGCTCGTCGAACGAGATCGGTGCGTTCGAGTCGGGCCTGGCGGCGCGTCTACTCGGCGTGGTGCCGTCGGTGGTGTTCGGCGGATGTATGACGCTCATCGTGGTCGCGATCACGGCCTGGCGCGCGCCGCGGCTGCGGAGGCTGCGCGATCTCAATGACGCGCCGAGCGGCGTCGCGTGACCGGAAAGCGCATCGCCAGGAGCTGCCCGCGGTTGAGCACCTCGCCGGCGGCGGGCGCGTGTGCCTGTACGTCGAAGAGCATCCAGCCCTCGCCGAGGATGCCGGAGACGTCGATGATTCCGGACGACTCTTCGTTGTTCGAGATCGCGCCGGGCGCACCGGCGCCGAAGAGCGCGAAGTCGTGCTCGGCGATCACTTCGACTCGATCGGTCGATGGGTCGTATCTCCAGATCTTCGCGAGCTCCGGAGTATCCGGGTCTTCCTGAATGACGACATCGCCGGAGGAGCGGACGGCGATGTTGTCCATCATCTTCGGGCCTTCGATGCCGTCGAGCAGCATGTCGAGCGTGCCGCCCGCACGCGGATCATCGAGATCGTCGAATCGCAGACGCCAGAGGCGCGAACGGCCGGCGAGCGTCGCCGTGGTGACGAAATAGAAGTCGCGCGGATGACTCGGATCCCACGCGCCGTCTTCGGGTCTCTGCCATCGCGTGGCGCCGACCGACGCGCTGAACGCGCGCAACGTGGCCCCGCTCACGTTCGAGACATTGCCGAGGCCGAGGAGGCGGAACGCGCTGCCGGACGGAATCCCGCTGGCCGGGTTCTCGCTGAGGAATCCGGCGATCTCGATCACGAACAGCGTCCCGTTCGTGAGGCCCGCGCGCTCGACCAATGAACCGCTGCTCTGTTTCTCGCCGATGTAGGCATAGACATGACCGCCGAACCGATCGTCGAGACCGATGACGATCGTCTTGGACGCCGAAGGGTGCATGGCGGCGTTTTCCCATTGCGCCCGGCCGAGGCGCGCGAGCTCGTACGAAGTGCCGTCGAGTAGGTGCGCGAACACGCGTCCCTCCGGAGCCTCTTCGCCCGACAGGAACATGCTTTGAGCAGGCACGAACGTGGCGGAGCAGAGATTTGATAGACCGATACCTTTGGCCGGCGCCGCATATGCGTTCGTGACGCGATTCCAGAGGGCGATGTTCTGAATGAGGTCTTCGCCGTGAACGACGCTCAGATCGTTCTTGCGGATCGTCCATTTCGACACGAATGCGCCGGGTGCTCCATGCGCGTGCACCGCGCCCACGCCGGCGGGAGCTTCATGGTTCATCAGGACGGTGAACGTGCCGTCGCCGTTGTCGTACGCGCCGAGGCCGTCCGGGAAGCCGGTCATCCGATAGGGCGTTCCGTCCGGCCTCGCGTTCACGGAGTCGCCTGCGGTGAGAAGCGAAATCGTGAGCGCATTCGGCGCGACCGGCACGACGTACGGCGGCTCGGAGCTGGTGGGACCCTTCAGAGCGAGCACCGCGGCGAGGACAAGGGGGAACACGTTCTTCCCAGTGTAGATTTTCTTGACGCGCAAGGTACGCTGACTTTGATGCGCGCGATGATCCTGCGGCGCCCGAACGCGCCGCTCGAGCCGGCGGATGTCCCGGTTCCTGAGGCGAAGGAAGGGGAGGTTCTCCTTCGCGTCGAATGCTGCGCGGTTTGCCGCACGGACCTGCACGTGGTCGACGGAGAGCTTCCGGATCCCAGGCTGCCGCTGATTCCGGGACATCAGATCGTCGGCCGCGACGTCCGCACCGGCACGCGGCTCGGCGTGCCGTGGCTCGGATGGACGTGCGGCGAATGCCGTTACTGCCTGACCGGGCGCGAGAACCTCTGCGATCTCGCGCGGTTCACCGGCTACACGCTCGACGGCGGCTATGCGGAGTACGTCGTCGTTGACGCGCGCTACTGTTTTCCGATTCCGAGCGCGTATTCGCCGGACGAGGCCGCGCCGCTGCTTTGCGCGGGGCTGATCGGCTATCGCGCGTATCGCATGACCGGCGATGCGAAGCGCATCGGCTTCTACGGATTCGGATCGGCGGCGCAGATCCTCGTGCAGGTGGCGAACGCGGACGGGCGGGAGGTGTACGCGTTCACGCGCGACGGCGACGCCGCCGCGCAGGAGCACGCGCGCGCGATGGGCGCGGTGTGGGCGGGCGGGTCGGGGGAGCGATCGCCGGAGGAGCTGGATGCCGCGATCATCTTCGCGCCCGCCGGCCCGCTGGTCGTCGCCGCGTTGACGCAGGTCGGCAAGGGCGGAGTCGTGGTCTGCGCGGGCATCCACATGAGCGACATTCCATCGTTTCCGTACTCCCTCCTCTGGGGCGAGCGCGTCATCCGTTCGGTCGCGAATCTGACGCGCCGGGACGGAGTCGATTTCTTCGATCGCCTCGAGACGCTGCGCATCGAAACGGAGCGAAGGACGTACGCGCTCGGCGAGGCGAACGAAGCGCTTCGCGCATTGCGCGCCGGCGAGATCGTCGGCACCGCGGTCATCGAGGTTACCCGGTCACCCGGTTTCCCGGTGGCCGGGCGACCGGGAGACCGGGAAACCGGGCAACCGCGATGAAAGGCCGCGGCGCCACCTGGAACCCTCAGAACCGCTTCGAGGCGCTGGCGTACGTCGTCGACGACGAGGCCGAGCGCGACGAGAGCGCGCCGAAGACGATCTATCTCCGCGATCCCTCGCGGTCGATCATCGCCACCAACGACAGTCCCGACATCGGCTTCGAGGCGAGCATCAATCCGTACCGCGGCTGCGAGCACGGCTGCATCTACTGTTACGCCCGCCCCACGCACGAATTCCTCGGCTTCTCCGCGGGTCTCGACTTCGAGACCAAGATCCTGGTCAAGGAAGACGCACCCGCGCTTCTGCGGGAGGAGCTGAACAAGAAAAGCTGGGAGCCGACGACGATCGCCATCAGCGGCGTGACCGATCCCTATCAGCCGATCGAGCGGAAGCTCGGCATCACCCGCGGCTGCATCGCCGTGCTCGCGGAGTTCCGCAACCCTGTGGGCATCATCACGAAGAATCATCTCGTCACGCGCGACGCCGACCTGCTCGCGGAGATGTCGGAGTGGAACGGCACGCGCGTCTTCGTCTCCGTCACGTCGCTCGATCCGAACATTCACCGCACGATGGAGCCGCGCACCTCCACGCCGGAGCTGCGCCTCGACGCGATCCGCACGCTGACCGCGGCGGGCATTCCGGCCGGGGTGATGGTCGCGCCGGTGGTGCCGGGACTCACGGACCACGAGATGCCGGCGATCCTGAAAGCAGCGCGCGAAGCAGGCGCGCAGTGGGCGGGATTCGTCGTGCTCCGCCTTCCGTGGGCCGTCGCGCCGCTGTTCGAGAAGTGGCTCGAAGAAAACTTCCCCGACCGGAAAGACAAAGTGCTCAACCGCGTCCGCGACCTCCGCGGCGGAAAACTCTACGACGCGCAATGGGGCATCCGCGGCCGCGGCGAAGGCATCTTCGCGGAACAGATCGAAGCGCTCTTCGACGTCACCTGCCGGAAGCTGGGATTGAATGAGAAGGACTACGACCTCGAGACATCGCTCTTCCGGCGAAAGACGGCACAGGGTTCGCTGTTCTGACGTGTGGTTGCTGGGTTGCTAGGTTGCTGGGTTGCTAGCAACTCAGGAACCCAGCAACTCAGGAACCCAGCAACTCAGCAACCGGAGTGCCTCATGAAACCCATCTTCGAATCCACCCACCTCCTCGTCCTCGAGCGCGACGGCTGGCAGTACGTCGAGAGGAAGAAAGGGAAAGAGGCGGTCGCGGTGATCGCGGAGACGGAGAAGGGCGAGCTGATTCTCACGGAACAGTTCCGCAAGCCGCTGAACGCGCGCGTCCTCGACTTTCCGGCGGGTCTGGTGGGAGACGGGGAAGGCTCGTCCGATCCGGCGGAGACGGCGCGGCGCGAGCTCGAGGAAGAGACCGGCTATGTCTGCGACTCCGTCGAGCTTCTCGTGAAAGGACCGACTTCCGCCGGCATCACCTCCGAGATCGTCAGCATCTATCGCGCGCGCGGCGTGCGGAAGATAGGGGGGCGGAGTGGGCCGTGAGTCGATCACCGTGCATCGTGTGCCGCGCGGGCGGGTGGTGGAGTGGCTGCGGGAGAAGGAGCGGGAGGGCGTGCTGATCGACATCAAGCTCGGCGTCTACTTGCTATTCGCGCCGCGCGCGTGAACACCGCAGGTGTCACTTCACACGCTCAACACGATCTTGCCGAAATGCTCGCTCGCCGCCATCAGCCGGTGCGCTTCGTCCGCGCGCTCGAGCGGCAGCACCGTGTGAATCACCGGGCGGATGCAACCCGCTTCGAGATCGGCGCCGAACCGCGCGGTGAACGCCTCGACGATGGCCGCCTTCTCTTCCACGCGCCGTGAGCGCAGTGTCGAGCCGATGATCTGCACGCGCTTGCCGAGGATCGTTGCGACGTCCACTTCGGCCGTGCGCTGGCCGCCCATCGAGCCGATGATCACAATCCGGCCGTCCACCGCGACCGCGTCGAGATCGCGAGCGAGATAACGCGCTCCGATGTGATCGAGGATCACGTTCGCGCCGCGCGCCTTCTCCACGAAGTCCTCGGTCTTGTAATTGATCGCCACGTCCGCGCCATGCTCGAGGCAGCGCGCGCACTTTTCGTCCGAGCCCGCGGTCACGATCACGCGCATCCCGGCGAGCTTGCAGAGCGTCGTCGCCGCGGTGCCGACGCCGCTGCCGCCGCCGTGAATCAAGACCGTCTCGCCCTCGCGTGCCCGCGCAAGCATGAAAATGGTCAGAAACGCCGTGAGAAACACTTCCGGAATCGCCGCCGCTTCGACGTCGCTCAGCGCGTCCGGCACGCGCATCACCGATCCCGCGTGCACCGCGACTTCCTCCGCGTAGCCGCCGCCCGCCAGCAGCGCCATCACCCGATCGTTCGTTCCCGCGACGACGCCCGCGCATTCCATGCCGAGGACCTCCGATACGCCGGGAGGCGGCGGATAGAGTCCCGCGGCCTGCAGCAGATCGGCGCGATTCACGGCCGTCGCGCGGACGGCGATCAGAACGTCGTTTGGGCCGGGAACAGGCGAAGGCACATCGGCGATGTGAAGAGCTTTGTCGCGGACGACGATGGCGCGCACGTGAGGGATGCTATCGTTTCGCGCGCGTGACTGCGAACAGCCCGGCGGTCTCCTGCCGCAACCTCAGGAAACACTATCCCGACGTGAAAGCCGTCGACGGGATCGATTTGCTCGTCGAGCGCGGCGAATGCTTCGGCCTTCTCGGTCCGAACGGCGCCGGCAAGACGACGACCATCGAGATCCTCGAGGGCCTCAACGTTCCCGACGACGGCGAGGTGCGCATCCTCGGCATGTCGTGGCGCGAGCACGAGCGCGACCTGCGCGAGCGCATCGGCATCTCGCTGCAGGAAACGCAGTTCACCGACAAGCTCACTGTCTTCGAGACCATCCGCGTCTTCCGCTCGTTCTATCGCGACGGCCGCGATCCGGAGGTGCTGCTCCGCGATCTCTCGCTCGATGAGAAACGCAACGCACGCGTCGGCAAGCTTTCCGGCGGGCAGAAACAGCGCCTCGCCGTCGCCTGCGCGCTCGTCGGAAAACCCGACATCCTCTTTCTCGACGAGCCGACGACAGGACTCGATCCGCAAAGCCGCCTGCAACTGTGGGAAGTGGTGAGCCGTTTTCGCGAAGGCGGCGGAACGGTGCTGCTGACGACGCACTACATGGAAGAGGCGGAGCGGCTCTGCGACCGCATCGCCATCGTCGATCACGGCCACCTCATCGCCCTCGGCACGCCGAAGGAGCTGATCGCGAAGCTCGAGGCGCCGCACATCATCGAGTTCACGAGCGAGCCGCCGCTCGACAGCGAGGCGTTCGCGAGCGTCGAGAGCCTGCACGGCGCGACGCCGCGCGGAGGCGGCTGGCAGCTTCGCGTTGACTCGCTCGCGGTGGCCGTGCCGCAGGTCCTCGACATCATCGAGTCTCGCGGCGCGAAGCTCATCACGCTCACCACGCACGCGGCGACGCTCGAGGATCTCTTCGTGGCCATGACCGGGAGGGAGCTGCGCGATGCCTGAGACGAAGATCCATCCGCCGCTGGTCGAGCTGACGATCGCGCGGATGAAGGAGTTCATTCGCGAGCCGGAGGCGATCTTCTGGGTCTTCGCGTTTCCGATCCTGCTGACGATGGCCCTCGGCTACGCATTTCGCGAGAAGGCGCCCGACCGCATTCCGGTCGGCATCGCGGACGGTCCTGCGGCGAAGCAGCGCCTCGCGGCGCTCGGGAAATCGCCGGTGCTGCAGGCGCGCGTCTATCCGCTCGAGCAGGGACGTGAAGAACTGCGGCGCGGAAAGATCTCGTTGCTCGTCGAAGGCGATGCGACGCCGGTCTATCGCTTCGACGCCACGCGTCCCGACGCGCGGACGGCGCGCGTCGAAGTCGACGACGCGCTGCAGAGCGCGGGCGGCCGGCGCGACGTCCTCACCGCGCGCGAAGAACACGTCACCGAGCAGGGCTCGCGCTACATCGACTTCCTCGTGCCCGGCCTTCTCGGCATGAACCTGATGGGCACGGGGATGTGGGGCATCGGCTTCTCCGTTGTCAACGCGCGGCTTCGAAAACTGCTCAAGCGTCTCATCGCCACGCCGATGCGCAAGAGCCACTACCTCCTCGCGCAGCTGCTGATGCGTCTCGCGTTTCTCGTGCTCGAAGTGGCCATCCTCATCGTCTTCGCCTGGCTCGTCTTCGGTGTGCGCATTCGCGGCTCGGTCGGCACGTTCTCGCTGATCTGTCTTCTCGGCGGAACGGCATTCGCGGGCATCGGCCTCCTGGTCGCGTCGCGCGCGCGGACGCTCGAGGCCGTGAGCGGACTGATGAACTTCGTCATGGTCCCGATGTGGATCTGCTCGGGCGTCTTCTTCTCGTACGAGCGCTTCCCCGACGCCGCGAAGCCGTTCATCCGCGCGCTGCCGCTCACCGCGCTGAACGACGCGCTGCGCGGCGTGATGAACGACGGCTTCACGATCGCGCAGCTCGTGCCACAACTCGCCACGCTGATCGCGTGGAGCGTGCTCGCATACGTGATCGGGTTGAAGATCTTCAGGTGGCAGTAGGCTCTCGTGTCATCCTGAGCCGGGCGCCCCTGTCATCCTGAGCCGCGAAGACGGCGAAGGATCTTCCCCCGTGGCATGCCGGAAGATTCTTCGCCGTCTGCGCGGCTCAGAATGACACGCGTTTGCGATCGTTGGTGATCCATAAGCGGAACCCGCGGTCGCCGCCGAAGTAGTGCAGGATCGTTTTGCGGAACACGCAGCGACACGGCAATTCGATTTGCAGATCCTTCAAACGAGTCGGATAGTCGCCGGTCCGCGCGTGATACTGGACGATGGCCTTGCTCACGGCGGGCGCGCGCGTGATGCATTCATCCCAGGCCCGGGCGAACGCGCGATTTCCGTGCTGCACGCCCGCGAACAGCACCAGGCCGGTCAGGAAAACCTCGGGGCGGCCGCGGCGCGCGTACAACGCGATGACGAACGTGGCGATGGGGATGACGAACCAGAAGACGTACTGCACGGCGCCGAGCTCGCCCCGCTCGCCGAGGGCCACGCCGAACAAAAACGCCGCGCCGGCGTAGGCCAGCGCGGCGATGATGCGGCTCAAGACGACCACTTAGAACGAGAATACCAGACCGAGGTTCACTTCACCCTGGTAGAAATCGCGGTTGTAGTAATAGTCGCAGAGGCGGCAGTCGCTCTGGTTTTCCAGCGCCGTGTAATAGCCGCGGCCCTCGAAGCGGATGCTTAGACTGTCGCTGATCGGCGCCTTCACGCCGATGCCCGCCGACGCTGAGAATCGCGTCTCGTCGGACACGCCGAAGAGCTGCGGATCGAGATTGGCGATGCCCCCGCTGACGATCACGTACGGCGTGACGTTGCGCGAGCGCGCGAACGGGAACTGCAGTCCGGCGTGCAGATAGGTGATGTCGATGTCCGCGATGCCGGCGTTCGGATCGAACAGACCGCCGCCGGTCTCCAGCTCCGACGACTGGCGGTTCGCCATCAGCTCGAGCTTCATGCCCGAGTCGCCGAGGGGGATGCCGAACTCCACGCCGAAATTCGCGCTGCTCTGCACGTCGACGTCCTGCGTGAAGACGAACGTCTGATCGGCGAAGATCGTCCCGCCCCATCGATACCCGATGAACGGCGTCAGCTCGAACCGATCCTCGGCCGGCGTGCGGCGCCCGCGGCGCCATTCATCGTCGCGATCGCGGCCGCGGTCGTATTGGGCGAAAACGGTGGTGGGAAAGACTGCGAGAAGAAGGATGAGGGCGTACTTGCGCATGTGTGACCTCCAGAGCGAGTTGGCGGTTGGCAGTTGGCGGTTGGCAGTGGAGGGTCGCAGGAGGATTTGCTCCTGCCAACCGCCAACTGCCAACTGCCAACTGCCCTCGATACAATCCCCGGACCATGAAGATCGCCACCTGGAACGTGAACGGGATCCGCGCGCGCCACGAGCAATTCCCGCGGTGGGCGGCGTCCGAGAAACCGGATGTCATCTGCCTGCAGGAGATCAAGGCGAAGCTCGATCAGATCCCGCAAAGCTGTTCGATTGAAGAATATAGGTGCTACTGGCATGGCGCCGGAGGATATTCGGGCGTCGGCCTGCACGTCCGTAGTGACTTCGCTGACAACGTGACGTTCACCCACCCCGACTTTGATCAGGAGACCCGGATCGTCGAGGCTCAAATCGAGGACACAGTGTTCACCAGCGTGTACGTTCCGAACGGCGGGAAGGACTTCGACGCGAAGATCGCGTTCATCCACTCGCTGATCGGATATGCGACGGGCCTGCGCACCCGTGGAATGAAGCTCGTGTTGTGCGGCGACATGAACATCGCCCGGACCGACATCGACGTGCATCCGAAAGAACGAAAACCGCGCGCGATCGGGCAACTGCCGGAGGAGCGCGAGCTGCTCGAGCGCCTGCTCATCGAGGGAGGGCTGGTCGACGTCGGGCGCATGCTGCACCCCGGCGACGACACCTACTTCACATGGTGGGCGCCGTGGCGGAACATGCGCGAGCGCAACATCGGCTGGAGGCTGGACTACGTCCTCGCGAGCGAGGAGCTCGCGAAGCGCGCGGTCTCCTGTCCCTCGCAGCGAGAGATCGGAACCAGCGATCACGCGCCGGTCGTGGCTACGTTTTCCTAAGGGCGCTACCGTCGCCCAAAAGAGAAAAAGCCGGCGTGGATACGCCGGCTTTTTTCAACAGCGCGGAGAAAACGCTATTCGAGCACGACCAACACCACTCTCCGGTTCGCGGAGCGTCCCGCTCTCGTCTTGTTCGACTCCACCGGCAGGGTATCGCCGTACGAGATCGTCGACATCCGATTCAGCGGGAGCTTGTGCTCGCGCGAGAGATGGCGGCGCACCGATTCCGCGCGGCGCTGCCCGAGCTCCTCGTTGTAGGCCTCGGAGCCGGTGTCGTCGGTGTGTCCCTGGATCTCGATGAAGTACTGGTCGGGGAGCGCCTTCACGCGTGCCGCAAATTCGCCCAATGCCGTTTTTGCGTCATCGGAAAGCTCGGCCGAGTCCAGTTTGAACTTGACGCGGTCTTCGGCGAACGTCTGCTCGAAGACCACCTTGCCCTTGGCCAGCACTCCCGCTTCCTGCGCGCGCTTGAGCGCTTCCTGCGCGGACTGGCTGAGCTGCTCGAGCTTGACGTCGGTCTGCTGCTGCTTCTGCTGCAGATCCTCAACCTGCGAGGCCACGGACTCGATCTTCTGATTCGACTGCGCCTGCGAAGCGGCGATCTTCTGGTCCACCGATTTGGAAGTGGCGCACGCGCCCAGGAAAGCAGCCAGGACGGTCGCCCCAAGAACCCGGGTATACATCTTCATCAACTCTTCTTCCTTTCGTTGCGCTTTGGTTTCCCGCGCGACGCGGCGCTCACCACCGGAGGTTCAGTTCCGCGGTAGCCGGCGCGAACTCGGACGGAGCGGACTCGTCCCGCGAGCCTCAGCGAAATGCGGCGGTACTTTACTGTACCTTTGCCTGTCGGCGAGAAGCCTATCAAGTATTGCGCCCGGAGGTTGCTTTCGATTCCATCCATGGCCTTTGCGATCTGTCCAGGCTGGTTGCCGACGAAGAGTTTTCCGCCCGTCGCCGATGCGAGCTCTTCGAGAACGTTGATGTTCGACATCTCTTCGCTGATCGCCGGCACCTTCTTCTGCTCGGCCGGCTCGCGAAGACCGAATGCATAGATCGGGATGGCCACCGCTTCGAGCCGTTTCTGGATCTGCTCGCGGCTCATCTTCGAGGCGTTGTCGATGCCGTCGCTGAGCAGAATGATCGCGCGCGACGGATTGCGTCCGAGCTCGGTGCGCGCCGGCATTTCCGCGAGCGCGTCGAAGAACGCGGTCTTGCCCCAGGGCTTGACGACGTCGAGCGCGCGCGTGATCGCGGACGGGTTCTCGGTGAACGGCACGAGCTCGTTCGCGTGGCCGGCGGAATCGAAGACGTAGAGCGCGAAGTCGTCGCCCGCGCGGCGGCGCGCGGTGAGCGCGTTGATCGCGGCCTTGGCCGCATCCATTTTTCCGGCCAGCCCCATCGAGCCGGAGCCGTCGAGGAGGATCGTCCACGACACCGGGGCGTTGAACGCCATCTCGAACATGTCCGTGGCCACCGGCTTGTCGTCGACGAGCAGCGACACTTCCTTCGCCTGCAGATCGGTGATCGGCGCACCGTTCCGGCTGAGAACGGTGAACGGGACCATGACGTAGCTGACCGAGAGCTGCTCTTCGTATTGGGCGAACGCACTCGTCGCACACAGCGCGAGCACGGCGATGAACCTGCGAACCATCCGCGGCGTTAACAAATCACGCTCGTTCGCCGTTCCACGTCAGGTCATCTTCAGGGGGATGTACTCGGGATCGTCCTGATGCGTTCGTTCCCAGCGCAGGAAGTCGTAATAGCCGCAGCGCGGGCGGGCAGGGTACTCGTGGCAGACGGCGGGGCGCGCTTCGTAGATCGTGCAGCGGCGCGTTTTCGTGTCGAGAAACATGCAGACGGAGCCGTAGACGTCATCCTTCTGATGACGCAACACCCGTTCGCCCTCTCGGATCTTGGTGAAGCGGCGAATCGCGGTCTCCACGTCGACGTCGAAGTGGCGGGCCAGGCGTTTCACGTCGCGCTTGTTGACGTTGATCGATTCGTAGCTGCAGCAGTACGCCGGACACTTCAGGCAGTCGTAGGACAGTTTGGGCGAATTGTCACCGTTGCTCGTGGCCATCCTGATTTATCGCAGTTTACACTGCCTCGCCATGCTCTCTCTCCGTCCCGCAGTGTTGCTCCTCCTCTTTGCGGCCGTTGCATTTGCCGCACCCGCCCTCGCCGACGACTACGTCCGGTATCTGATTCCGGTCACGGGAAAAAACGTGATCGGAGCGAACGGTTCGATCTGGACCACGGAGTTTACGATCCACAATCCGCGCGACCAGGAGATGACGATCCTCGTGTTCTCCTGCACCGGCATCGACATCATCACGCCGTCGTGCGGCAACTCGGTCACGCTGACGCCGATGGTCTCGCGCTCGATCGACGTTCGAGCGCTCACGCCCGCCGTGCGCGCGGCCGCGTCCCGCGTGCGCATCGAGATCGCGGACCCGCTCGCAATCATCGTCTCGCCGCCGCCCCCGCCGTTCTGGGCGCTCGTCTCGATCACGAACAACGAGACCCAGCAGGTCACGACGATCACTCCGCATCCATGACGATGGCCTGTCATCCTGAGCCGCGCAGACGGCGAAGGATCTTCCAGCGTTCCTGCCGTGCTGGAAGGTCCCTCGCTCCGCTCGGGATGACACTCGTCGCAACGCTTCTCACCGCCGCGTGCTGCAGCTCTCTTCCGCGCGCGGCGGTGAAGAAGCTC
>Ga0105242_10000374_pt1 | contig 35478 bp, 31 predicted proteins | sample KBSM24metaG_FD_81521 | JGI IMG/M metagenome (GOLD analysis project Ga0105242, IMG submission 81521) | Miscanthus rhizosphere microbial communities from Kellogg Biological Station, Michigan, USA - KBS M2-4 metaG | ecosystem: Host-associated > Plants > Roots > Rhizosphere > Soil | place...
CCGCCGCGCTGGGCGCGGAGGCAGATCACTTCGCGCAGCGGAGCCTCGTGCGTGTTGCTGCCCGCTGCCTGCACGAGCGTGCAGAGCGGCGTGATGAGCGACTGGCAGATGGGATTGCTCTCCACCCATACCGAGGTGGATGCGCTGCTGCGCACGCTGGTGCAGGAAGCGGGCAGCAACATGGACGAGGTTCCGCTGCGCGAAGTGATCTGACTCCGGGCGCAGCGCGGCGGCGGCAGGCAGCCCTGCGGCGCATGCCCGTCGCGCCGGTGGATGCCCGGCCTCAGACGGCGGCTTCGTCCAGGTCGCCCGTGCGGATGCGCACCACACGCTCCACGGCCGTCACGAAGATCTTGCCGTCGCCGATCTTGCCGGTGCGCGCCGCGCCCACGATGGCGTCCACGCAGCGTTCCACGTCTTCGGTACGCACCACCACCTCGACCTTCACCTTGGGCAGGAAGTCCACCACGTACTCGGCACCACGGTAGAGCTCGGTATGGCCCTTCTGGCGGCCGAAGCCCTTCACCTCGGTCACGGTCAGGCCGGTGACGCCGCAATCGGCCAGCGCTTCGCGGACCTCTTCGAGCTTGAAGGGCTTGATGACGGCGGTGATCATTTTCATGGCGGGTCTCCTGGAAGTGGAAAAGAAAGGCCGCGCCTTGCGATGCTGCGCGGAGCCCTTGGGATCGGTGATCAGGCCGGCCGCGTCAGGCGCGGAAACGGCTGGTGATGGGGTAGCGCCAGTCCTTGCCGAAGCTGCGGCGCGTGACGCGGATGCCCACCGGCGCCTGGCGGCGTTTGTATTCGTTGAGCTTGATGAGGCGGGTGACGCGCTCCACGTCGGCGCGGTCGTAGCCCGCGTCGATGATGGCCTCGATGGGCTCGTCGTTCTCCATGTAGCGCGCGACGATGGCGTCGAGCACCTCATAGGGCGGCAGGCTGTCCTGGTCCTTCTGGTCCGGGCGCAGCTCGGCGCTGGGCGGGCGCGTGATGATGCGCTCGGGGATGGGGCTGGCGCCCGTGCCGAACGGATCGTTGGCGTTGCGCCAGCGCGCCAGGGCGAAGACCTGGGTCTTGACCACGTCCTTGATGACCGCGAAGCCGCCCGCCATGTCGCCGTAGAGCGTGCAGTAGCCGGTCGCCATCTCGCTCTTGTTGCCGGTGGTGAGCACCACGGCGCCGAACTTGTTCGACAGCGCCATCAGCAGCGTGCCGCGGATGCGTGCCTGCAGGTTCTCTTCGGTGGCGTCTTCGGGCAGGCCGGCGAATTCGCTGGCGAGCGCGGCCTTGAAGGCCTCGAACTGCGGGGCGATGGAGATCTCGTCGTAGCGCACGCCCAGGCGCTCGGCCATGTCGCGCGCGTCGATCCAGCTGATGTCGGCCGTGTAGGGCGAAGGCATCATCACGGCGCGCACCTTGTCCGCCCCCAGGGCATCGACCGCGATGGCCAGCACCAGGGCCGAATCGATGCCGCCCGACAGGCCCAGCAGCGCGCCGGGAAAGCCGTTCTTGCCCACGTAGTCGCGCACGCCCAGCACCAGGGCGGACCAGAGATCGGCCTCCAGCGAGGACACGGGGGCCACATCCGCTCTCAATTCAATAGCACCCTGCGCAGATTCCACCTGCACCGAAAGCAGTTTTTCCTCGAAACCCGGAGCGCGGAAAGCGACGAAGCCGGCGGCGTTCAGGCCGAAGGAGCGGCCCTCGAACACCACCTCGTCCTGCCCTCCCACCAGATGGGCATAGACCAGGGGCAGGCCGGTTTCGGTGACCCGGTCGCGCATGATCTGCTCGCGGTCGGCGCTCTTGCCGATGTGGAAGGGCGAGGCATTGATGCTGACCAGCAGCTGAGCGCCCGCATCGGCCGCGCGCCGTGCCGGTCCGCTGAACCACGCGTCTTCGCAGATCAGCAGGCCCACGCGCACGCCTTCGACCTCGAACACGCAGGTGCCGGTGCCGGGCGTGAAATAGCGGCGCTCGTCGAACACGCGGTAGTTGGGCAGTTCCTGCTTGACATAGCTCTGCTCGATGCGGCCCGCGCGCACCACGCTGGCGACGTTCGCGCAGCGCCCTGCCGGGTCGTCGGGCAGGCTGCGGGGATGGCCGACGACGATGGCCAAGCCCTCCAGCGCGGCCGATGCCTGCACCACCTCGGCCAGGGCCGCATCGCAGGCGGCAAGGAAGGCCGGCCGCAGGAACAGGTCCTCGGCCGCATAGCCGCACAGAGCCAGCTCGGGCGTCAGCAGCAGGCGGGCGCCGGCGGCGTGCGCATCGCGCGCGGCCTGGATGATCTTCTGGGCGTTGCCCGGCAGATCGCCCACGATGAAGTTGAACTGGGCGATGCTGATGGCGAATGGCATACGAGAGGAAGGAAGCGGAGCGCGAATAAGAACTCGGCTCATTATGTCATCCGGGTTCCGGCTCAGCCGGCGGCGCCGGCGTCGACCGAATCGCCCGGCAGCAGGTAGTGGCCGCCCGCCACGTGGTGCAGCGTGCGCAGCGCGTCGTGCCCCTCGAAATGCCAGCGGCCCGCCGAGTACACGCGCTCGTCCGCCCAGGCCCCCACGATCTCGCCCAGAAAGAGGTCGTAGGCCTGCTGGATGTGCGGTTCGGGCAGCAGCCGGCAGGCCAGCCAGGCCACGCAGCCCTTCACCAGCGGCGCGGGGCTTTCGGGCTCGTCGATCCAGGCCAGGCCCTCCAGGGTGGCGGCCTTGTCCACCTCCTTGCCGCTCACGCCGCCGATGGCCGTGGTCAGCGCCGCCTGCGCATGGCAGGGCACGCTCAGCGCGAAGTAGCCCGACGCTTCGATCAGGCCGCGCGTGAAGGTCGCCTTGTCGATCACCACCGCCGCCTTGGGCGGCATGAAGTCGAGCGCCATGTTCCAGGCGGCGGCCATGACGTTGGAGCGCCCGCCGTGGGCGGCGCTGACCAGCACCGTGGGGCCGTGGTTGAGCAGGCGCGTGGCGCGGTCGAGGGGAACGGGTCGGCGATAGGTCATGGCGCGATTGTCGCGGCGCGCCCGCGGCGGCGCTGGGGCGCGCCGGCTTGTCCCTCTTCCTCTTTTTCCTTCTGGATGAGAAAGCCGATCAGCGTCTGCACCGCCAGGGTCTGGTAGCGGTCGGGCACGTGCAGCAGGAATTTGCCGGTCGCCAGGAAGTTCAGCGTTCCTGGCTCCAGCGGCACGGGCTGCAGCACGCCGCCATCGATCGCGGCCTGCACCATGTAGTCGGGCATGAGCCCGATGCCCAGCCCCTGCGACACGGCGCCCAGCAGGCAATGGAAGTTGGCCGACACCAGCCTGAAGCGAATCTGCGGCACGCGCTGGTTCGGGCCCGCGATGCCGGCCGTGCGCAGCCGCTCGCTGGTCTGGGATGACGCGATCAGCGGCAGCTGCCTGAGCGCGTCCAGCGTCGTCGGCCGGCCGTGTTGATCGAGGAGTCCGGCGGTGGCACAGGCCACGTAGCCCACCGGGCCCAGACGGTGCGCCACCAGCTGCGGCGGCGGCTCGGCCATCACCCGCACCGCGAAATCCACCGCACCCTTGACCAGCTCTTCGATGTCGTTGTTGAAGATGACGTGCAGCGCGATATCGGGATGCAGCTGCATGAATTCATTGAGCCAGGCGGACATGCGCAGCTGCCCGTAGCCGCTGGGCACGCTCAGGCGCACCGATCCCTGCAGCCCGCGTCCGAGGCCGCTGACCGCCTCGTCGGCCGCCTGGACCTCGTGCCGCATGGCCAGACCATGCTGGTAGAGCTTGAGGCCGATCTCGGTCGGCACCAGGTCGCGCGTGGTGCGGCGCAGCAGCTGCACGCCCAGTTGCCGCTCGAAGCGGTTGAGCCGCTGGCTGACGTTGGCCCGGCTGGTGCCCAGTGCCGCCGCCGCGCGGCTCAGGTTGCCGGCTTCGATGATGTCCACCAGCAGGCTCAGGCCTTGCACATCCATTGTTAACTCCCGATGAGCGCAATCATCACAAAATTCGCTCGATTGTAAATTTTCAAACAGTTACGAATAATGGGCCGCATGCCTGCGCCGCAGGCCCATCCACCGTCCCCACACCGCCTCATCGATGAACCACGGAGCCTCCGCCCCCCTCCCCCTCGCAGGCCTTCGCGTGCTGGACCTCTCACGCGTGCTGGCCGGGCCCATGTGCGCCATGGCCCTGGCCGACCTGGGCGCGGATGTCATCAAGATCGAACACCCGGAGCGCGGCGACGACACGCGCGACTGGGGCGTGCGCATCGGCACGCACAACACCAGCTACTTCAACAGCGCCAACCGCAACAAGCGCTCCATCACGCTCGACCTGCAGGGCGAGGCGGGCTTGGCGATCGCCCGCCGGCTGGCGGCGCAGTCGGACGTGGTGATCGAGAACTTCAAGCCCGGTGGCGCCGACCGCCTCGGCCTGGGCTACGAGGAGCTGTCCGCGGCCAACCCGCGCCTGGTGTATTGCTCCATCTCCGGTTACGCACGCACCACGGCCGAGGCGCGGCGGCCCGGCTACGACCTGGTGGTGCAGGGCGAGGCCGGCATCATGGCCATGAACGGCGAAGAGGGCCAGGGACCGCTGAAGTTCGGCGTGGCCGCCGTGGACATGTTCACCGGCATGTACGCGGGCCAGGCCATCCTGGCCGCGCTCTACGAGCGGCAGCGCACCGGCCGGGGCCGCCATGTGCAGATGGCGCTCTACGACTGCGGGGTGATGATCACCTCCTACTACGGCATGGAAGCGCTGCTGCGCGCGGGCGATCCGCCCAAGTTCGGCAACGCGCACCCGGCCATCGTGCCCTACGGCGTGTTCGACGCCGCCGACGGCCCCATCGTGATGACCGTGGGCAACAACGGCCAGTTCGCACGCCTGTGCCGCGACGTGCTGGGCCAGCCCGAATGGGCTACCGACGAGCGCTTTGCCACCAACACCGCGCGATCGGCCCACCGGGCCGAACTGCTGCCCCTGGTCCGCCAGGCCCTGCAGGCCTTCGGCCGGCGCGAGCTGCTGGCCCGGCTGGAACAGGCCCAGATCCCCTGCGGCGAAGTGCTCGGCATGCACGAGGCGCTGACCTCCGAACGCACGGGCGCAGCCGGACTCCTGCACCACTACGAAGACACCGAAAGCGGCACCCAGTCCGTGCTGGCGCCCCCTTACATGATGGACGGCCAGCGCCTGCCCGTCCGCAGGCAGCCCCCGCACCTGGGCGAACACACGGACGAGATCCTGCGCGAACTGCAGAGCCTGGAGAAAGCCGCCGGAGCACCCAGGCCCTGATCTCCCGGCGCCCACCGACCCCGCGAGCGACCAGCCACCATCACCCAACACCGAGAAGAGCGTCCCCCCCCGCAAGCAACCCGACAGGAGGCCACCATGCACCGCCCTCATCTTCCATCCGCCCACGGCCTGAACCGCCGCCAGCTGCTCCAGGCCGGCGCCGCATCCGCCCTGGCGGGCACCAGCCTGCACGCCTTGGCCACCGATGCCGCCTGGCCCGGCAAGGTCATCAAGATGGTCGTCGCCTTCCCGGCGGGCGGCCCCACCGACACGGTCGCCCGCATCACGGCCCAGAAGCTGGGCGAGCGCCTGGGCACCACCATCGTGGTGGACAACCGGCCCGGCGCGTCGGGCTCCATCGGCACGGCCTCGTTCATCAAGTCCGCGCCCGACGGCAACACCCTCTCGATGTTCGGCATGCCGGCGCTGCTGGCGCCGCTCATGTACAACAACAACGCCTACGACGTGGAAAAGGATTTCCTCTGCGTGGCCACCGTCTACGACCTGGTGATGGGCATCGTGATCAACCCCGAAGTGCTGCCCGGCGTCGATTCGCTGCAGGCGCTGATCGCCAAGGCCAAGACCGCCAAGCCGCCGCTGAACTACACCAGCTCCGGCACCGGCAGCTTCGGCCATCTGGCCATGGAGCAGCTCAAGGACCTGGGCGGCTTCGACATGCTGCACGTGCCCTACCGCGGCAGTGCGCCTGCGGTCACCGACCTGCTGAGCGGCCAGCTGGGCGTGATGTTCGCGGACCTGGTGGCCGCGCTGCCGCACATCCGTGCGGGCAAGCTGCGCGCCATCGCCCTCAGCTCGCCCCGCGGCCGGCAGATGCTGCCCGGCGTCAAGACCGTCGCCGAGCAAGGCTTCCCCGGTTTCGACTTCGACTCCTGGGGCGGCCTCATCGCCCCGCTGGGCACGCCGGCACCCGTCATCACGCGCCTGAACCGCGAGCTCAAGGACATCCTCACCAACGACCAGGAGGTGAAGGACAAGCTGCTGCAGGTCGGCGCCATCGCCAGCTACCAGCCCGCCGACGCGATGCGCAAGCGGCTGCTGACCGACCGCGCACGCTGGACCAAGATCGCCAAGGACAAGAACATCAGCGCGGCCGGCTGACGCCTGTGGCGGACGGCGCCGCGCGCCGAGACCGTGTTCAAGGTCGGGCGGCGCGCGATGTCTTCGATCTGGTGGCACCATCGGGCGGCCCGAAGCCCCCAGAAGAAAGCCGCCGCTCTTGCCACATCGCCCCGTCACTCCTCCCGCCCGGCCCGCCCCTGCCAGGCCGGACTACACCCTGCGCATCGACGCCGACCCGGCGCAGGTCGATGCCGCAGCGTGGGATGCTCTGCTGGCCGCACAGCCCCACCCCACGCCCTTTTTGCGCCACGCCTATCTGGCGGCCCTGCACGACAGCGGCAGCGCCACGCCCGCCACCGGCTGGACGCCCGTTGTCTTCACGCTCTGGCTGGACGCCGAACTGCACGCTGCCTGCGCGCTCTACGCCAAGCCGCATTCCTACGGCGAATACGTCTTCGACTGGGCCTGGGCCGACGCCTATGCGCGCCACGGCCTGGAGTACTACCCCAAGGCCGTCGTGGCCGTGCCCTTCACGCCCGTGCCCGGTGCCCGGCTGCTCGCGCGCAGCGCGCCGGACCGGCTGGCGCTGCTGCAGGGCGTGCTGGCCTGGTGCGAGGAGTCGGGGCTCTCGTCCCTGCACCTGCTCTTCGGCGCGCAGGAAGACCTGGAGGCGGCGCAGGCGGCGGGCCTGATGCTGCGCCATACGGTGCAGTTCCACTGGAAAAACCACGCCCCTGCCGCGCCCGCCCATGCGGCAGAGACAGCCGATGCGCCCGGCAGGACGTTCAGCGACTTCGACGATTTCCTCGCCTCCCTCTCGCAGGACAAGCGCAAGAAGATCCGCCAGGAACGGCGGCGCGTGGCCGAGGCCGGCGTCGGTTTCCGCTGGGCGCGGGGCGCGGACATCGCACCGGCCGACTGGGATTTCTTCTACCGCTGCTACGAACGCACCTACCTGGAACACGGCAACCCGCCCTACCTCACGCGTGATTTCTTCCACCGCATGGAGCGTGACATGCCCGAGGCCTGGGTGCTGTTCATCGCCGAGCGCGAGGGCACACCGATCGCTTGCAGCCTGATCGGCGTGGGACCGGGCGCGGCGAATGCCGAAGAAGGCTCGCCGTCAGCGGGCGCCGAGGTGGCCTTCGGCCGGTACTGGGGCGCCATCGAGCGCGTGGACTGCCTGCATTTCGAGGCCTGCTACTACCAGCCCATCGCCTGGTGCATCGCGCACGGCGTGCAGCGCTTCGAGGGGGGTGCGCAGGGCGAGCACAAGATGGCGCGCGCCCTGCTGCCGGTGCAGACCAGCAGCGCCCACTGGCTGGCCCATCCGGCCTTCGCCGAGGCAGTGGACCGCTTCCTGGAACGCGAGGGCGAAGGAGTCTCGAACTATCTGGAACACCTGCAGGCACGCAGCCCGTTCCGGCGCGAGCCCGGCTGAGGCTTTCCAGCGCAGGCCGCCAGGCTGCCTTCGCATTGACCTGGCCCCGGAAGCAAAAAGGCGCTCCGTGGTGGAGCGCCTTCGATGGGGATGGGCGTCTGGTGCAGCCGCGCTACCCAAGCGCAGCCGAACCGTTGGGCTCGCTCAGGCCGTGGCGACGGAGCGCACGAGGCCCATTTCGGAACCGCTGAGCAGGGATTCGATGTCCACCACGATCAGCATGCGCTCGCCCACGGTGGCGATGCCGCGCACGAAGGCGGCGTCGATCTGGCTCTCGAACTGGGGTGCGGGCTTGATGCTTTCTTCCGCCAGAGCCACCACGTCGGCCACCGCATCCACCACGGCGCCGATCACCGTGCCACCCACGTTCAGAATGATCACGACGGTGAAGTCGGTGTAGTCGGCCTGCGGGCAGTGCAGCTTCACGCGCAGATCGACGATGGGCACGATCACGCCGCGCAGGTCGATCACGCCCTTGATGAACTCGGGCGCATGGGCCATGCGCGTGGGCTGTTCGTAGGAGCGGATTTCCTGCACGCGCAGGATGTCGATGCCGTACTCCTCCTGACCCAGGCGGAAGGTCAGGAACTCGGCGGGTGCGTTGGCGGCGGCAGCAGCACCGGCAGCGGAGCGCTGGGAGAGATTGAACGACGACATGGCGGGCAAATCCTTCAGGTAGGCAGGCGCGCAGTGCGCCCCGGGTCCGTCAGCATATCATTTTCTGTTACACCCGGTGACATAACGACAAAGACCCGGCAGCGCAGCGCAATAAAAAAAACCCGCTGGCAGGTCACCAGCGGGTGGGATGGCAATCCAGGCAGTATGGGGCTCAGCCCAGGGTCTTCTGGTAGGCGGCCACGCCGTCCGTGATCTCCTTGTGGGCGGCCTCGATGCCGTCCCAGCCCAGCACCTTGACCCACTTGCCTTCTTCCAGGTCCTTGTAGTGCTCGAAGAAGTGCGAGATGGCCTTGAGCTTGATCGGCTCCACGTCGTCCAGCGACTGGATCTTGGCGTAGGCCTTCAGGATCTTGGCGGTGGGCACGGCCAGCACCTTGCCGTCCACGCCGGACTCGTCTTCCATCTTCAGGATGCCCAGCGCGCGGCAGGGAATGACCACGCCCGGGGGGAGGCGATAAGGCGTCATCACGAGCACGTCCACCGGGTCGCCGTCGCCGGACAGGGTCTGGGGCACGTAGCCGTAGTTGGTGGGGTAGTGCATGGCCGCGGTCATGAAGCGGTCCACGAAGATGGCGCCGGACTCCTTGTCCACTTCGTACTTGATCGGGTCCGATTCCATCGGGATCTCGATCACGACGTTGAAGTTCTCGGGCAGGTTCTTACCGGGTTTGACGTTGTTCAGGGACATGCGATCTCGCGTAGTGATGGGTGAAAACGGCGGCGGCGGGGCCGGCCTCCCGGCGGCGCGCAAGCGCCTTCCCGAGCGGCCCGGCAGGGCCGGGTGGCCCGGATTCTAGGCGACCCCGGGCCGTGCCGCAGACAGAGGCTCAGGGCCGTTGGCGCTCCGGCACGCGGGTGGCGAGAGGCGCGGGCACGTAGGCCGGATCGAAGGTGCAGCCGGCGCCGAAGCGCGCCTCGGCCGCACGGCAGCGCGTGGCCACGCCCTCGGGCGTGGGCTTATTGCCGTTCCTGGTCCAGTCCAGCAGCGCGCCCATCAGCGCCACGTAGGTCGGGTCGCTGATGTAGCTGTGCGTGCCCTGGCGGGTGAAGGTCTGCACCAGCCGGTCGCCGCTGCCCGCGCGGTCCATGGTGGAGCGGAACTGCGCGTCCAGCTCGACGAAGGCCGTCGGATCGCTGATCCATTTCACGCTCAAGACCGGCACGGGCGCGGGGATGCGGCCCGTGGGGTCGGTATCCGCCGCGAAGCGCGCGTAGGCCACGGGGTCGGCCGTCAGGCGCGGCACGCCGGCATTGAGCGCCGCATCGTCGGCCGAGCCGCTGTAGACCGCCCCGATGTTGCCGAACGGGCTGGCGCCGCCGGTGCGGTGGCTGCTGATGTCCTGGAAGTGGAAGGTGCCCCAGTAGAGGTGCGGCAGGATGGCGCTGGCCGGAATGTGCAGCACCCGTTCCAGCGTCTCGACGCGGCCCTGCTGCGCGGGCGTGCGCTGCGCGGCCGGACGGTCCAGGCCCAGGCACTCGTCGGCGCGCGCCTTCAGGTCGGCACGCGACATGTGCGCCCCCGCCGGCAGGCCCAGGTTGAGCGCATAGGCCGGCTCGGTAGGCCGCGGGTGGTTGTGGCAGAGGTACTGATAGACGGCGCGCATGTCGGTGCGCACGTCGTAGGAGCGCGATCCGCCACCCAGCAGGCCGCTGGTCAGCAGCACCGCGTCATAGGGCCGGCGGCCCACGGTCTTCTCGGTGAAGATCTCCGCCTGGCGTGCGGCCACGCTGGCGCCCCAGGACTGGCCGTGCAGCACGGTGATGCGCGGCACGGCGATGTACTGGCTGAAGATGCGGCGCAGCCGTTCGGAGTCGGCCGCGGCGTCGCGCACCGCCACCCCGCCCTGATGGTAGGTGGAGCCGGCCCAGGCGTACCCCGCGCGCACCATCACCGCCCAGCGGTTCAGGTCGTCCGCCGTACGCTCGGCCTTGGGTGCGCCCAGCTCGGGCCCGCCGTGGTCGTGCAGCACCAGGGTGCCCTGCCAATCCTGGGGCACGGCGATGTAGTAGTAGGCGCCGGCGGAATCGCGGCCGCTCCAGCAACTGGCCGTGCGGGGCACCTCGGAGGGGCAGGCCGTGGCGACCGGCGCGGGTTCGGCAGCGGGGTCGAAGGCCGGCGCGTGCCATGCGGGGACAGCGGCGCCATCGTGCGACGCGGGCGCGGGCGGCTGCTGCGGGGCCTGGGTGCCGGCGCAGCCGGCCAGCAACACGGCGCTGGCCGCAGCCAGCCACCAGGGGGCTTGGGGGGAGATGTCAGGCTTTTGCATGGTGCATTGATTGTGTCAGGGCGGCCGGCCCCGCCACAATGGCCTCCATGCAGTTCCACTCCATCGCCAACGCCCCCGTGCCCTCATCCTCGGGCCGCACCATCGCGGTCATCGATCCGTCCGACGGGGCACAGTACGACGAGATCCAGCGCGGCACCCCGGAAGACATCGATGCCGCCGTGCACGCCGCACGCCAGTGCTACGACGCGGTCTGGCACAAGCTGGCGCCCGCGGAGCGTGGCCGGCTGCTGATGCGCCTCTCCCACGCGGTGGCCGAGAACGCCAACGAGCTCACGGCCATCGAGCAGCGCGACTGCGGCAAGCCCACGCGCCAGGCCCGTGCCGACGCACTGGCGCTGGCGCGCTACTTCGAGTTCTATGCCGGCGCCTGCGACAAGCTGCACGGCGAGACCATTCCCTACGTGGATGGCACGAGCGTGCTCACCTGGCGCGAGCCGCACGGCGTGACCGGCCACATCGTGCCCTGGAACTACCCCATGCAGATCTTCGGGCGCAGCGTGGGCGCGGCGCTGGCAGCGGGCAATGCCTGCGTGGTCAAGCCTGCCGAGGACGCCTGCCTCTCGCTGCTGCGCGTGGCGCAGCTGGCGGCAGAGGTGGGCTTTCCGGCGGGCGCACTCAACATCGTGACCGGCTACGGCCACGAGGCGGGCGATGCGCTGGCGCGGCACCCGGGCATCGACCACATCAGCTTCACCGGCAGCCCCGGCGTGGGCACGCTGATCCAGCAGATCGCGGCCGAACGGCACTGCCCCGTGACGCTGGAGCTGGGCGGCAAGAGCCCGCAGATCGTCTTCGCCGATGCCGACCTGGACGCCGTCGTGCCGGCCGTGGTGAACGCCATCGTGCAGAACGCCGGGCAGACCTGCTCGGCCGGCTCGCGCGTGCTGATCGAGCGGGCCATCTACGAGCCGCTGCTGGAGCGCCTCGGCACGGCCTTCGAGGCACTGCGCGTGGGCCCCGCCGCCATGGACCTGGACCTGGGCCCGCTCATCCGCCAGAGCCAGCAGCAGCGCGTGTGGGACTTTCTCTCCGACGCGCAGGTCGCCGGCATTCCGATGGTGGCCCAGGGCACGGTGGTGGACCTGGCGCCCGAGACCGGCTTCTACCAGGCCCCCACCCTGCTGCGCGACGTGCCGCCCGACCACCGGCTGGCGCAGGAAGAGGTCTTCGGCCCGGTGCTCGCCGCCCTGCCCTTCGAGGGCGAGGACGAGGCCGTTCAGCTGGCCAACGGCACGGCCTTCGGCCTGGTGGCCGGCGTCTGGACGCGGGACGGCGCCCGCCAGCTGCGCATGGCGCGGCGCATCCGTGCCGGACAGGTGTTCATCAACAACTACGGCGCGGGCGGCGGGGTGGAACTGCCCTTCGGCGGCGTGCGATCGAGCGGCCACGGGCGCGAGAAGGGCTTCGAGGCGCTCTACGGCTTCACCACGCTCAAGACGGTGGCGATACGGCACGGGTGAACAAGCGGCACTCGCTACGCTTTCGATAGCTGATAGCGCTTGAATTGCCTGGGCTGCAGGCATTTTTTGATGCCGCCCCTTCCCCACGAGGCGGCGGACCGGCTCAGCCCAGCGCCGTATCCAGCAGCATCATGGTGACGAAGCCGATCATCAGCCCGCCGGTCGCCCAGGCCTCATGGCCCTTGCGGTGCGATTCGGGAATGATCTCGTGGCTGATGACGAACAGCATCGCGCCCGCCGCGAAGCCCAGCCCCCAGGGCAGCAGCATGGCCGATGCGCTGACCACCGCCGCGCCCAGCACCGCCCCGATGGGCTCGACCAGCCCCGAGGCCATGCCCAGCCCCACCGCTACCATCCGCCGGTAGCCGGCCGCGAGCAGCGCGACGGCGACGACCAGCCCCTCGGGCACGTCCTGGATGGCGATGCCCGCCGTGAGCGTGCTGCCGCCCACGCTGCCCGATCCCGCATAGGCCACGCCGATGGCCAGCCCCTCGGGCAGGTTGTGCAGCGCGATGGCGAAGACGAAGAGCCAGGTGCGCTGCAGCGTGCGAGAGGGCTGGCCCTCGGGCCCCTTGATGAAATGCTCGTGCGGCAGCAGCCGCTCCATCACCAGCAGCGTCAGCGCGCCGAGCAGGATGGCCGCGCCGATGGTCCCGCCCGCCGCCCAGGGGCCAGCGCCGGACGACCGGGCCGCCTCCAGCCCCGGCAGGATCAGCGAGAACGAACTGGCCGCCAGCATCACCCCGGCACCGAAGCCGAACAGCGTGTCCTGCACCTTGTCGGAGAGCCGCTGCGAGAACATCACCGGCACCGTGCCCAGCGCCGTCGCCAGCGCCGCGACCAGCCCGCCCTGCCAGGCCTGGGCGACATGTTCGTTGGTCTGCAGATAGGCCGAGAACTGCAGCACCAGCGCGACCAGCCCCAGCACGGCGATGGCAACGCCCAGCCACCGGCGGGCGGGCCAGCGAAAGGAGCCGGCAGGGCGGGGCGAAGTCGCGTCGTCAGGGGTCATGGGGCGGGTTCCTGCAGGGGGCATGGCGGGATCGGAAGAGCGGGCAGGCAGCGTTCGCGGGCCCTTCAGCCGCGCGCTCCCGCCAAGGCCTGGGCGTGGCGGCGCGCCACCTCGGCCCAGTCCACCACGTTATAGAACGCGGCGATGTAATCGGGGCGGCGATTCTGGTACTTGAGGTAGTAGGCGTGCTCCCACACGTCCAGCCCCAGGATGGGCGTGTGGCCCGAGGCGATGCCCGGCATGAGCGGGCTGTCCTGGTTGCCCGTGCTCTCCACCGCCAGCCGGCCCTGCGGCGTGACCACCAGCCAGGCCCAGCCGCTGCCGAAACGCGTGAGCGCAGCCTTGGTGAAGGCCTCCTTGAACGCATCGAAGCCGCCCAGGTCGTCGTCGATGGCGCGGGCCAGCTCGCCTGACGGCTGGCCGCCGCCCCGGGGCGACATCACCGTCCAGAACAGGCTGTGGTTGGCATGGCCGCCGCCGTTGTTGCGCACCGCCGTCTGCAGCGACTCGGGCAACTGGCCGATGGCGGCGACCAGCGCCTCCACGCTCTGGCCCGCATGGGGCGTGCCTTCCAGCGCCGCGTTCAGGTTGTTCACATAGGTCTGGTGGTGCTTGCTGTGGTGGATCTCCATGGTCTTGGCGTCGATATGGGGTTCGAGCGCGTCGTAGGCATAAGGCAGTGCGGGCAGCGTGTAGGGCATGACAAAGGACTTTCTGGGACAAGGAAACGAAACGAAGCGCGAACGCCCCCGCGGGTGCGCCGCAGCGGCCAGGAACGCGGGCTCAGGCGACAGAGCTGCGCCCTGCCATGAGGGCCATCATATTTGCAAATGATAATTATTATCAACAAAGTCGGGCAATGCCAGAAAAGCCCACGCTGGCTATAGTGGGCTCGCGCCTCGAACGCAGCCATGCAGGAAGGAATCGGCCCACGGCCCTCGTCCCGACTGCGCCATCAGCTACAACAACCATAGCAATCACCATCCCAGCACACAGGAGACCCCATGCGCCTCGCCCATAAATCCGTTCTCGTCACCGGCGCCGGCAGCGGCATCGGCGAAGGCATCGCACGCCGCCTCGCGGCCGAAGGCGCCCGGGTCGTCGTCAACGACCTGAACGCCGAGGCGGGCCAGCGCGTGGTCCAGGCCATTCAGGCCGGGGGCGGTGACGCCGCCTTCGTGCAGGGCGACGTGACGCGCTCGGATGACGTGCGCGCCCTGGTCGAAGCCGCCCTGCGCCTGCACGGCCGGCTGGACGTGGTGGTCAACAACGCCGGCTGGACGCACCGCAACCGGCCCATGCTGGAGGTGAGCGAAGCGGACTTCGACAAGGTCTATGCGGTGAACGTCAAGAGCCTCTACCTCTCGGCCATCCACGCCGTGCCGGCCATGCGCGCCAACCCGGGCGGCAGCGGCGGCAGCTTCATCAACATCGCCTCCACGGCCGGCCTGCGGCCCCGGCCCGGGCTGACCTGGTACAACGGATCGAAGGGTGCGGTCATCACCACCAGCAAGTCGATGGCGGCCGAACTGGGGCCGGACAACATTCGCGTGAACTGCATCAACCCGGTGTTCAACCCCGACACGGGCCTGGCGGCCGAGTTCGCAGGCGGCCCGGTGGACGACGCGGCCCGCGCCCGCTTTCTCGCCAGCATTCCGCTGGGCCGCTTTTCCACCGCGCTCGACGTGGCCAACGCCGCGCTCTACCTGGCAAGCGACGAGGCGGCCTTCATCAGCGGCACCTGCATCGAAGTGGACGGCGCACGCTGCGTCTGAGCCGGCCCTGGCCCGCCCGGGCATCTCGGGAAAACCTGTCGGCACACCCTCCCGGATCGCCCTCCTCACGACAAAGCCCGCCACGCCCAGCGGGCAGCCTCCATGCGGCAGAATCGGCCGCATGGCTGAACGTGTCATTCCCCTCGTGGACCAGCGCTTCGCGATGCGCGCGCCCGCCGTGCCCGCAGGCGCGGCGGGCCTGCCCACGGGCCGGCTGGCCGACGCGCTGGGCCGCCCCTTGCGCGACCTGCGCATCAGCGTGACCGATCGCTGCAACTTCCGCTGCGCCTACTGCATGCCCAAGGAAGTGTTCGACAAGGACTACGCCTACCTGCCCCATTCGGCGCTGCTGAGCTTCGAGGAGATCACGCGCCTGGCGCGCCAGTTCGTCGCGCACGGCGTGGGCAAGATCCGGCTCACGGGCGGCGAGCCGCTGCTGCGCAAGAACCTGGAACGGCTGGTGGAGCAGCTCGCCACGCTGCGCACGCCCGAAGGCCGTGCGCCCGACCTCACGCTGACCACCAACGGCTCGCTGCTGGTGCGCAAGGCCCGGGCGCTCAAGGCCGCGGGCCTAGATCGCATCACGGTGAGCCTCGACAGCCTGGACGACGCCGTCTTCCGCCGCATGAACGACGTGGACTACCCCGTCGCCGACGTGCTGGCCGGTATCGAGGCCGCGCAGGCCGCGGGCTTCGACCGCATCAAGGTCAACATGGTGGTCAAGCGCGGCACCAACGACCACGAGGCGCTGCCCATGGCCAGGTACTTCCGCGGCACGGGCGTCACGCTGCGCTTCATCGAATACATGGACGTGGGCGCCACCAACGGCTGGCGCATGGACGAGGTGCTGCCCTCGGCCACGCTGATCGCCCGGCTGCAGGAGCACCTGCCCCTGGTGCCGCTCGAAGCCAGCGCCCCCGGCGAAACCGCCGCCCGCTGGGGCCATGCCGACGCGCTGGGCCGCCACGACGCGGCGCTGGGCGAGGTCGGCGTCATCAGCAGCGTGACCCAGGCCTTCTGCCGCGACTGCAACCGCGCGCGCCTGTCCACCGAAGGCCAGCTCTACCTCTGCCTCTTCGCCACCCAGGGCTGGGACCTGCGCAGCCTGCTGCGCGGCGGCGCCAGCGACGAGGCCATCGCCGCCGCCATCGCCCCCATCTGGCAGCAGCGCAGCGACCGCTATTCCGAACTGCGCAGCGAACTGCCGCCCGACGCCCCCACCGCCGGCACGGGCCGGCGCCGCGTGGAGATGAGCTACATCGGCGGCTGACGCGCGCAGCAGCACGGCGGCAATGCACCGGCCCTCCTCTCTCTTTCAGACAGCGACGAACCGAACGAGCCCCTCCTCATGATCGACCCAGAAGACATCACCGGCCTGGTCCTCGCCGGCGGACGCGGCAGCCGCATGGGCGGCGTGGACAAGGGCCTGCAGAACTTCCGCGGCCTGCCGCTGGCGCTGCACGCCCTCATGCGCCTGCAGCTGCAGGTGGGCCACACGCTGGTCAACGCCAACCGCAACCTGGCCGCCTACGAGGCCTTCGGCACGCCGGTCTGGCCCGACGGGCTGGCCGACTACGCCGGGCCGCTGGCCGGCTTCCTGACCGGGCTGGAGCGCTGCGAAACCGGGTGGCTGCTGACCGTGCCCTGCGACACCCCCCTCTTCCCCTACGACCTGGCCGCGCGCCTGGCCGCCGCCGCCCAGGCGCAGAACGCCGACATCGCCATGGCCGCCGCGCCCGAGACCGACGCTGCCACCGGCGCCACCGTGCTGCGGCCGCAGCCGGTGTTCTGCCTGCTGCGCGTGTCGCTGCTCGAAAGCCTGGTGCAGTTCACCCAGGCCGGCGGCCGCAAGATCGACCGCTGGACCGCGCAGCACGCCTGCGCCATCGTGCCCTTCGACCAGCCGGACGACGACCCGCTCGCCTTCCGCAACGCCAACACGCCCGAGGAGCTGCGCGCGCTGGAGTCCGCCGCGTGAACGCCCCGGCCCCCACCCATCCGCCCGCCGCCATGAAGACCCTCGCCCAGATCGCCGCCGAACTGCAGGGCTACGACCCGCAGGCGCTGAGCGCCGCCGGCGTGCAGGCCTTTCTCGAACGGCTGGTGCAGCCCATCACCGGAACCGAGCAGGTCGGCATCTTCGATGCGCTCGGCCGCGTGCTGGCGCAGGACATCGTCTCGCCCCTGAGCGTGCCGCCGCACGACAACTCCGCCATGGACGGCTACGCCTTCGACGGCGCGCAGCTGCGCCCGGGAGAGCCGCTGGCGCTGCGCTGCGTGGGCACGGCCCTGGCGGGCAAGGCCTGGGCGGGAACCGTCGCGCACGGCGAGTGCGTGAAGATCATGACCGGCGCCGTCATGCCCGCCGGCCTCGACACCGTGGTGCCGCAGGAATTCACCACCGCCGACGGCGACGGCCGCATCCGCATCGCCGCCGACCTGCTGCGCGCCGGCGACAACCGGCGACTGATGGGCGAAGACCTGATGGAAGGCCGCGTGGCGCTGGCGCAGGGCAGCGTCTTCACGCCCGCCGCGCTGGGCCTGGCGGCCAGCCTGGGCCTGGCCCGCGTCACCGTGTTCCGCCGCCTGCGCGTGGCGTATTTCTCCACCGGCGACGAGATCCTGAGCCTGGGCGAGCCGCCGCGCGAAGGCGCCGTATACGACAGCAACCGCTACACCGTCTTCGGCCTGCTCACGCGGCTGGGCGTGGAGGTGATCGACCTGGGCGTGGTGCCCGACCAGCCCGCGCAGCTGGAGGCCGCTTTCCGCGAGGCCGGCGCGCGCGCCGATGCCGTCATCACCAGCGGCGGCGTGAGCGTGGGCGAGGCCGACCACACGCGCGCCATGATGAAGCAGCTGGGCGACGTGGCCTTCTGGCGCATCGCCATGCGCCCCGGCCGGCCCATGGCCGTGGGGCGCATCGCCGCAGCGGCGCCCGCGAATGGCGGCGCCGTGCTCTTCGGCCTGCCGGGCAACCCGGTGGCGGTGATGGTGACCTTCCTCGCCTTCGTGCGCCCCGCCCTGCTGCGCATGATGGGCAGCAGCGCCGGCGCGCAGCCCCTGCTGCGCGCCGTCAGCACCGAACCCATCCGCAAGAAGGCCGGCCGCACCGAATACCAGCGCGGCTGGGTCTCCACCGCGCCCGATGGCACGCTGCAGGTGCGCACCACCGGCAACCAGGGCTCGGGCGTGCTCAGCTCCATGGTGCAGGCCAACGGCCTGATCGTGCTGCACCACGGCCAGGGCCATGTGGGGGCGGGCGACACGGTGGATGTGATGATGTTCGACGGCGCCGTCTGACACCGCCGGCCCGCCGGGGCCGTTTATGAAGCAGGGTCTGTCACCCCCTGCCCCAAGGAGAGGAGAAACGCATGCCCTTCGCCGAACGCCATCTCGTGCAACCGCCCACCCGCGACACCGTGGACCAGACCAGCGGCGCCACCGTGCTGGAATTCGGCACGCCCTGGTGCGGCCACTGCCAGCGCGCGCAGCCACTCATCCAGCAAGCGCTGGAGGACCGCAGCGAGGTCACGCATCTCAAGGTGGAGGACGGCCCCGGCCAGCCCCTGGGCCGGAGCTTTCGCGTGAAGCTCTGGCCCACGCTGGTCTTCCTGCGCGACGGCAAGGAAGTGGCCCGGCTGGTGCGCCCACAGGATGCGCAGAGCATCCACGAGGCGCTGCAGAGCATCACGGCCACGGCCTGAAGCCGGCGCTCAGGCCGGGCGCTTGAGGATCAGCGCCCCAGCGCCTTGTCCACGCCCTTGTTCGCCAGCGCGTCGGCCCGCTCGTTGCCGGGGTCGCCCGCATGGCCCTTGACCCAGCGCCAGTCGATGACATGGCCCGAGGTGGCCACCAGGTCGTCCAGGCGTTTCCACAACTCCACGTTCTTCACCGGCTGGCCCGACGCGGTGCGCCAGCCCTTTTTCTTCCAGCCCTGCACCCATTCGGTGATGCCCTTGCGCACGTACTGGCTGTCGAGGAACAGCGTCACCGCGCAAGGCTTCTTGAGCGCCGCCAGCGCCTCGATCACCGCCAGCAGTTCCATGCGGTTGTTGGTCGTGTCCAGCTCGCCGCCGAACAGTTCCTTTTCCAGCGCGCCCGAGCGCAGCACGACGCCCCAGCCGCCGGGCCCGGGGTTGCCCTTGCACGCCCCATCGGTATAGATCACCACCTGATTCAAACAACACACTCCATCGGATTCGGGAAAAGAAGCAGCCAGCCAACACATGGCCCTGGGCACTGCCTGGCTGCAGAAAGAACGAACGCGGCCGGCTTCAGCGCCGGCGGCGCTGCGCCACCGGCACGGGCGCTGCGGCCTTGCTGGCCGCATGGCGCCAGGGTGCGGCGAGCAGGCGCATGCCATGCACCCGCTTGATCGCCACCACCGTGTAGGCGGCCCCGAGTATGGGCCACCAGCGCGCTCCCAGGCCGTCCATCCAGTCGAAACGCTCCAGCCAGCGGTCCTGCCGCACCGCGGGGCGGTAACAGCCGAAGCTGAACGTATCCACCTCGAAGTTCAAGAGCCGCAGCCAGTCGCGCACGCGTCCCGGGCCGATGAATTCGCCCACGTCAGGCAAGTAAAGATCACCACCGCCGCCGAAGCGCTGGTAGAGTCGCGCTCGGCGCTGGCGCAGGCCCCAGAGGCTCCACGGATTGAGGCCGCTGATGACGACCCGCCCTTCGGGCACCAGCACCCGCTCCACCTCGCGCAGCGCGGCATGCGGATCGACGCTGAGCTCCAGTGCATGGGGCAGCAGCACCAGGTCGATGCTGGCCGGTTCGAAAGGCAAAGCGACGGGATCGGCCAGCAGATGGGCGCGCTGCACAGGTGCACCGGGCTGCGGTTCCAGACGCGATTCCGCCTCGCCCAGAGCGAGCCAGCGGTGCGGCATGCGGTTGGTGCGCAGCCCTTCCAGGCCCGACATGCCCAGCTGCACCGCGTGGTAGCCGAACAGGTCGGCGACCAGTTCATCATGCTGCTCTTGCTCCCACGCCAACAGGTAACGGCCGGGGGGGGAGTCGAACCAACGGTGCAAACTTATAATTTCGTCGCTCATGAACTTGCTGCCGCTGCCCGCCTTCGCCGACAACTACATCTGGATGCTGCACGACGCGCAGGATGCGGTCGTTGTGGACCCGGGTGACGCAGCGCCCGTCATCGAAGCCCTGCGCCGCACCGGACTGCGATTGCAGGCGATTCTAGTCACGCACCACCATGCAGATCACACGGGGGGTGTACGTGAATTGCGCGAGGCCACCGGCGCCGTGGTGCACGGCCCCGCGCACGAATCGGTGCCCGAGCCCGTCGCCCGCATGGCCCAGGGCGATGCAGCCACGGTGCTGAACGGCCTGCGCTTCGAGGTGTTCGACGTTCCGGGCCACACCAGCGGCCACATCGCCTACTACTGCCCCGCCGTGCCTGGCGCCGCCGGAGCGACCGGCCCGGTGGAGGCCGCCTCGCCCGTGCTGTTCTGCGGCGACACGCTCTTTTCCGGCGGCTGCGGGCGGCTCTTCGAAGGCACGCCCGCGCAGATGCAGGCCTCGCTGGACACCCTGGCCGCCCTGCCCGGCGACACGCTGGTCTGCTGCGCCCACGAATACACACTTTCGAACCTGCGTTTCGCGCAGGCCGTGGAACCGGGTCACCAGGCCCTGCTCCATTACCTCTCCGAGTGCGAATCCCTGCGCGCGCAAGGCCGGCCCACGCTGCCTTCACGCCTGGCGACCGAGCGCAACATCAACCCCTTCCTGCGCACCCGCGAAGCGGCCGTGGCCCAGGCGGCATGCGGTTTCGACGCCAGCGTCGATCCCGGCGATGCCGTCCAGGTGCTGGCAGCGCTGCGCCAATGGAAAAACGAGTTCCGATGAAGATCCTGAAAATCCTGGCTGTCGCCAGCCTGGTGTGGCTGACCGGCTGCGCCTCCACCGGCACCACCACCCACACGGCCGCCGCTGCGGGCAACAAGGACGGCAGCATCGCTGCCAGCACCACCGCTCAGATACCTTCCGGGCCCCTGCGCCCCATCACCGCCGCCAAGGCCTCCAGCCGCGAAGTGGCGACGCTCTCCGCCCCCGCCGACCTCTGGGACCGCATCCGCCGCGGCTTCGCCATGCCGGATCTGCAGAGCGATCTGGTGACCGAGCGCGAGCAGTGGTATGCCTCCCGCCCCGACTACATGCAGCGCATGACGGAGCGCTCGAGCAAGTACCTCTTCCACATCGTCGAAGAGCTGGAACGCCGCGGCATGCCGACCGAGCTGGCCCTGCTGCCCTACATCGAGAGCGCCTTCAACCCGCAGGCCGTCTCCAGCGCCAAGGCCGCCGGCATGTGGCAGTTCATGCCCGCCACCGGCACCTATTTCGACCTCAAGCAGAACGCCTTCCGCGACGACCGCCGCGACGTGCTGGCCTCCACCAAGGCCGCGCTCGACTACCTGCAGAAGCTCTACGGCATGTTCGGCGACTGGCACCTGGCCCTCGCCGCCTACAACTGGGGCGAAGGCAACGTGAGCCGCGCCATCGCGCGCAACCAGAAGGCCGGGCTGGGCACGAGCTACACCGACCTGAACATGCCGGCCGAGACGCGCCTCTACGTCCCCAAGCTGCAGGCCGTGAAGAACATCGTCGCCCATCCCGACGAGTTCCACACCGAACTGCCGCTGATCGAGAACCACCCCTTCTTCCAGGTGGTGGACATCACCCACGACATCGACGTTTCGCTGGTCGCCAGCCTCGCGGGCATCCGCGAATCGGACTTCCGCGCGCTGAACCCCTCGCTGCACAAGCCGGTGATCTTCGCGGCCGGCACGCCGAAGATCCTGCTGCCCTGGGACAACGCCAAGGTCTTCCGCAAGAACCTCGAAGCGCATTCCGAAGGCCAGTACGCCAGCTGGACGGTCTGGACCGCGCCCACCAACCTGAGCCCGGCCGCCGCCGCCCAGCGCGTGGGCATGTCCGAAGCCGATCTGCGCGCGGTCAACGGCATTCCGCCGCGCATGCTGATCAAGGCCGGCTCCGCCCTGATGGTGCCGCGCGCGACCACCACGGTGGAAGACGTCTCCAGCCAGATCGCCGACAACGGCCAGCTGGCGTTCACGCCTGAGATCGTCACCCGCCGAACCACCGTGCGTGCCGGCAGGCGCGAGACCGTCGCCAGCATCGCTCGGCGCTACAGGGTCAGCGTGGACAACGTCGCCGACTGGAACGACGTGAAGAAGAACGCCAGCTTCAAGAACGGCCAGTCCGTCGTGATGTACCTGCCGGTGCGGCTCAACTCGACGGTGGTCGCCCGGGTGCCCTCTGCCGACGTGAAGCAGACCTCCGCCCGCGGCAAGGCGACGCCCGCCGCCAGCACGCGTGCGCCGGCCAGGCACCACATCGCGGCGTCCGCCAGCCGCAAGGGTGGCACGCCGTCGAAGGTGCAGAAGAAGAAGCGCTGACCGGCTCCGCTTCTGACGGAGCCCGGCCCGTCAGAAGCGCAGGTTGTGCATGCCCACCAGCCCCAGGATGCCCATCACGATCAGGTAGATCGCGACGATCACATTGAGCAGCCGGGGCATCACCAGAATCAGGATGCCGGCGATCAGGGACACGAGGGGACCGATGCTGAAATGAAGCGTCATGGTGAACCTTGAAGGGGTGAAGTCTTGATTGGAAGGCAGGCCACAGACTGCGGCGAAGCGCCCGCAACGGCCATGCGTGACTTTAGCCCCCCTTGTCTCACTGCCCACCTCGCCCATGCTTCGCGCTTGCAGCGCCCAGTCCCGCTCCCGCCGCACTCACAGCGCGTACTTGAGCTTGGCCTTGCGCGCGTAGGCGTCGGTGAAGGTGCGCGCCAGATCCACGCGGGACGCATCGATCTCCGGCCGCAGCCGCGCCAGGGCGCGCAGCGCCGTGGCGGGGCCGTCGTCAGGCATCAGGCCGTCGGGCGACAGGGTTTCGCGGCTGCGCTGGAAGGCGGCCAGGTAGGCCCCCCGGTCGCCCATCATGTAGCCGGCGGGCAGAGCGCGCACCAGGTCGGTGGGTGACGCAGTCTGCAGCCACTTGAGCGCATGCACCAGCGCGTTGACCAGGGCCTGGGCCTGCGCGGGCCGCTGCGTGGTGAAGGCCGTGGGCACATAGAGGCAGGCCGAGGGCATGGGGCCGGTGAAGAGGTCGGACGAACCCTTGAGCGTGCGCGTGTCGCACAGCAGGCGCACCTCGCCGCGCTGCTCCAGCAGGGTCATGAACGGGTCGGCATGGCAGAGCGCATGCACGGCCCCCTGCCGCAGCGCCGTGACGGCCCCCATGCCGGAGCCGACGCCCACGAAGTGGACCTCATTGAGCGGCGCGCCGGCCAGCCCCAGCCACAGGCTGGCAAGCAACTGCGTCGCCGAGCCCGGCGCCGACACGCCCACGCGCATGCCATTGAAGCGGGTCACGCTGCGCCAGGGCCAGGTGCGCGTCGAAGCGCCCAGCGCCAATTGCGGGGCGCGGCCCAGCACGACGAGGCTGCGCAGGGGCGCCGCAGGCGCCGCCGATGCCAGCGCGCGCGGCGACGCTTGCTGCGAGCTGGTGCCACTGCTTTCGATGGCCGCCTGCAGCACATGGCTGTAGGCGCCGCAGCAGACATCGGCATCGCCGGCCTGCAGCGCCTGCAGAGCGAGAGAGCCGCCGGCATGGTCCTGCAGCTTGACGTCCAGCCCCTCGGCGCGGAAGAAGCCCAGCGCATCGGCGATGACCAAGGGCAGGTAATACAGCGTCTTGCAGCCGCCCACCGCCACGCGAATGCGCTCGCCGCCGCCCGAAAGCGGCTGGGCGCGCCCGACCATCGGCACCGCGACCCAGGCGGTCGCGGTGGCCGAAGCGGCATGGGCGCCCCATTGGCGCCGGGTCAGGTGCGGTAATGACATGGAATGGATGAACTGCGAAAAACATTCATGCTGCAGTGCAACATGAAAATGGAGTGTGCCTGAAGGAGGCACGGGGTGCGACCAGGGACTTGTACTTACCGGGGTTATTCCCACCCCCGGCCTGTGGCGGCAAAGCCGCACCGCGCCGCACCCGGACCATGGCCCACGGCGGCGGCTGCCTGCCCGCCGAAGCGCGCGGTTGTCAGCGATAGCCGATGAACAGAATGGCCACGTTGAATAGCAGGCCCGCGGACCACACCAGGCTGCGCGCCGTCGGCATGCCGCCCACATAGAGGGCGATGAAGCCGATGCGCAGCAGCACGAAGGCCAGGGCCAGCATGTCCAGCGGCGTCTGCGGCGCCCCCAGCTGGTGGGCGATGACCACCGCGCCGATGAAGAAAGGCAGCGCCTCGAAGCTGTTGGCCTGCGCGGCGTTGGCACGGGCCCGCCAGCCGGTCTGGCGGTCGAGCCAGCTCCGGGGATCGGCGTTGTCGCTGCGGCGGAACGCGCCGCGCTTGGCCAGCAGCGCGCACACCATGGGCAGCAGCGCGGCGATCAGTACGCACCAGTAGGCGGCGGTGAACCGGGCCACATGCACCGTCGTCGTGTTCATGGCACACCTGCGCTTTCTCGTGTTTTCAGCCGTCAGCGCCCGCCGATACGGGGCAGCCAGCTACTATTTTAATAGCACCACCAGGCCCGGCAGGCCGGTCAGCGCCGATCGGACAGCGCATGCGCGATGGTGCCGAGATCGACGTATTCCAGCTCGCTGCCCACTGGCACGCCCCGCGCCAGGCGCGTGACATGCACGCCCCGGCTCTTGAGCGTTTCGCTGATGGCGTAGGCCGTGGCCTCGCCCTCGGCCGTGAAGCTGGTCGCCAGGATCACCTCCTGCACCACGCCGTCGCTCGCGCGCTCCAGCAGCTGCTTGAAGCCGATGTCGTTCGGCCCTACGCCATCGAGCGGCGAAAGCCGCCCCATCAGCACGAAGTAGAGGCCCCGGAAAGCCCCCGTGCGCTCCAGCGCGGCCTGGTCGGCCGGCGTTTCCACCACGGCCAGGCGCGTGGCGTCACGCTCCGGATCCAGGCAGACCTCGCACACCGCCGCCTCGGTGAAGGTGTGGCAGCGCTCGCAATGCCGTACCGACCGCGCCGCCTCGTGCAAGGCCCGCGACAGCGCCTCGGCACCCGCGCGATCGTGCTGCAGCAGATGAAAGGCCATGCGCTGCGCCGATTTCACGCCCACCCCAGGCAGGCGCCGCAGCGCCTGGATCAGGGCGTCAAGAGAGCTGGTTTCAGACATGGGGCGAAACGGGCGGGACGGCGTATCGGGCGTCGCGAGCGGGATGAGCTGCTAGGCGGCCGGAGCACAGGAACCGGAGCGTACTGGAAGTACGTGAGGATTCCGAGCACCGCCCAACGACGCAGATCGCCCGCGCAGTAGCCCCCGTCAAAAGGGGAACTTCATGCCGCCGGGGAGGCCTGGCATGCCCGCCGTCAGCTTGCCCATTTTCTCCTGCGAGGTCTCCTCGGCCTTGCGCACCGCCGCATTGAAGGCGGCGGCGACCAGGTCCTCGAGCATGTCCTTGTCGTCGGCCAGCAGGCTGGGGTCGATGGTCACGCGCTTGACGTCGTGCTTGCAGGTCATCAGCACCTTGACGAGGCCGGCGCCCGATTCGCCTTCCACCTCGATGTGGGCCAGTTCGTCCTGCGCCTTCTTCAGGTTGTCCTGCATGGCCTGGGCTTGCTTCATCAGGCCGGCGAGTTGTCCCTTGTTGAACATGAAAGGTGTCCTTTGCTTATGAAATGGATCGAATGAATCGAACGGATGGATGGATGGATGGATGAAATGGGGGCGGAGCGGCGCAGTGAAAGGCAGGAGCCGGGAAATGAATGGCGTGCAGCGCCTTGCCGTCTGCGAGCGCCTGACCGGGCCCGGCCCGTCAGACGGGCTTGATGCTGCCGGGCACGATTTTCGCCCCGAAGTCGCGCATCAGCGTCTGCACATAGGGGTCGTTCTCGACGATTTCCTGCGCCACGCGCTGGCGCTCGGCCGCCGCATGCGCATTGCGCCGCGCCGGGCTGTCGATCACCACGCCCAGTTCCACGCTGATCTGCGTGGCGTGGCCGTGGGCTTCGAGCGCGGCGCGCAGGCGTTCGCGGGCGGTGGGCTGGTTGAGCGATTCGCGCTCGACGCGCAGCAGCCAGTGGCCCGCATCGCGCGCCACGAGCTGCGACTGCAGGGCCAGCTCGCGCACCAGCGCGGTGATGGCTTCGGCCGCCACCAGTTGCTGCACGGTGGCATACCAGACATCGCCCTCGTCGGTGCGGGTATAGCGCGCCGACGCAGCCCGCGGGCCGCCGGCCGGCAGGGGCTGCAGGCGGGCACCGGGCTCGGGCGCCTCGCGCACCGGGATCGCTACGAATTCAGGAGCATCATGCCCACGCTCCTGGCGGGCTGTAGGCCGATTCTGCCGGAAGTCCTCGGGCGAGCGCACGGATAGCTGGACGGGCGCGGATTCGTACTCGACTTCCGAGAAGGCGGCAGGATGGCCGGGCGCCGGGCCGTCGTCGGCACCGGCTTCGGGCAGCACCGCGACGTCGGCCTCGGGCGGCTCGGCGGCCGCTTCTGCAGCGTGCGGGGCGGGGGGGGCTCCGGGGCCTGAGCGCAGCGGCGACGCGGCTGCGGCGACCGGCGCAGGCTCGCGCGCCACCGGCGGATCGGTGGCGTGCACGGACGGAACGGAGCCCGCCGCAGCCCCCGCAGGGGCCGGATCAGCCGGCTTCAGAGTTTTTTTTTCCGGCGAGCCGGTTTCGGCGGCGGCGGAGTGGGCCGGCTTGAACGCCAGCAGCCGCAGCAGCGCCATGGTGAGCGCGGCGTATTCGTCGGGCGCCAGGCCCAGCTCGGTGCGGCCGTGCAGGCAGATGCTGTAGAGCAGCTGCGTTTCGTCGGCGGGCATCAGGCCGGCCAGGCGGGCGATCTCGGCGGCTTCCGGGTCGCTGCCGTCGGCGGCGGCTTCGGCGGCGCGCTGGGGCACGGCCTGGATCACGGCCATGCGCTGCAGCACCGTGCTCATCTCCTCCAGCGTGGAGGCGGCCGAGAGGCCGTTGAGACGCAGCGCATCCGCCGTTTCCACCACGGTGCGGCCGTCACCCTGCGCCAGCGCGTCGATGAGGCGGAAGACGTAGCTGCGGTCCACGCTGCCCAGCATCTGGCGCACGCCGGCTTCCTGCAGCTGGCCGCTGCCGAAGGCGATGGCCTGGTCGGTGAGCGAGAGCGCATCGCGCATGGAGCCGCGCGCCGCGCGCGAGAGCAGGCGCAGCGCCTGCGGGTCGGCAGGCACGTTTTCCTGCGCCAGCACGCGGGTCAGGTGGTCGAGCACCGTCTCGGGCGCCATGGGCCGCAGGTTGAACTGCAGGCAGCGGCTGAGCACCGTGACGGGCACCTTCTGCGGATCGGTCGTGGCGAGCACGAACTTGAGGTATTCGGGCGGCTCCTCCAGCGTCTTCAGCATGGCGTTGAAGGCGGTGTTGGTGAGCATGTGCACTTCGTCGATCATGAAGACCTTGAAGCGGCCCTGCACGGGCTTGTACACGGCCTGCTCCAGCAGGCCCTGGACCTCGTCCACGCCCCGGTTCGATGCGGCGTCCAGCTCGGTGTAATCGACGAAGCGGCCGCTGTCGATGTCGCGGCAGGCCTGGCAGACGCCGCAGGGCGTGGCGGTGATGCCGCCCTGCCCGTCCGGGCCCTGGCAGTTGAGCGACTTGGCCAGGATGCGCGAGACGGTGGTCTTGCCCACGCCGCGCGTTCCCGTGAACAGATAGGCATGGTGCAGCCGCTGCTGCGTGAGCGCATTGGACAGCGCCTGCACCACGTGCTCCTGCCCGACCATTTCGGAGAAGGTCTTGGGACGGTATTTGCGGGCGAGCACGAGGTAGGACATCTGCGGGATTCTACGGGGGCCGCGAAGCGCCGGACGGCGGGGGCAGGCCACTACCATGCTCACATCCATGGGCGGCCCGGCAGGAGCCGGGCAGAGGCCTGCATCAACAAAGGGGTAATCCATGAAGCAAGCAGACAGCTGGCTCAACCGCATGAGCATCGGGCGCCGCCTGGGGCTGCTCATCGCCTGCGCTTTGCTGGGCATCGCGCTCATCACCACGGTGCTGCTGGCGTCCGAGAAGCGGCTCATCATGGACGAGCGGCAGGCCAGCGTGCGGCAGGTGGTCGAGACGGCCTACAGCCTGGTGGCCAGCTATCAGGCACAGGCCGGCCAGGGCAAGCTGACCGAGGCCCAGGCCCAGCAGATGGCCATGGACGCGCTGCGCGTGATGCGCTACAGCGGCAACGAATACCTCTGGATCAACGACATGGCCCCCGTCATGCTCATGCACCCGATCCGCCCCGAGCTGGAGGGCAAGAACCTCTCGGCCACCCAGGATCCGACCGGCAAGCACCTCTTCGTCGCCTTCGTGGACATGGTGCGGCAAAGCGGCGCGGGCTTCGTGCCCTACCTCTGGCCCAAGCCCGGGGCCACGGAGCCGGTGCAGAAGATCTCCTACGTCAAGGGCTTCGCGCCCTGGGGCTGGGTGATCGGCTCGGGCGTCTATGTGGACACGGTGGCCGCGACGGTCAATGCGCGCATCCTGCGCTTCGGCCTGGGCGCGCTGCTGCTGGGCGCGCTGCTGCTGGCCGTGGGCACGCTCATCGCGCGCGGGCTGCTGCGCGAGCTGGGCGGCGAGCCGCGCTACGCCAACCGCATGAGCGAGGCCATGGCCCAGGGCGATCTCTCCATGCCCGTGGTGCTGCGGGCGGGCGACCAGTCCAGCCTGCTGCACGGGCTGGAGCGCATGCGCGGGAGCATCGCCCACATCGTGAGCGAAGTGCGCGCCAGCACCCAGTCCATCACCACCGCATCGGCCGAGATCGCTGCGGGCAACAACGACCTCTCCAACCGCACGGAACAGCAGGCGAGCGCCCTGCAGCAGACGGCCGCCTCGATGGAGCAGCTCACCAGCACCGTGCGGCAGAACGCCGACAACGCGCGCCATGCGGCGGATCTGGCGGGTTCCACCTCCGCAGTGGCCCAGCGCGGCGGCACGATGGTCGGCCAGCTGGTGAGCACCATGGGCGCGGTGAACGACTCCTCCCGCCGCATCGTGGACATCATCGGCGTGATCGACGGCATCGCCTTCCAGACCAACATCCTGGCCCTCAACGCCGCCGTGGAGGCCGCCCGCGCGGGCGAGCAGGGCCGGGGCTTCGCCGTGGTCGCGAGCGAGGTGCGCGCGCTGGCGCAGCGTTCGGCCTCGGCCGCCAAGGAGATCAAGCAACTGATCGACACCTCGGTGCAGCAGGTGGGCGAAAGCTCCCGCCTCGTGGACCAGGCCGGCGCGACGATGAACGAGGTGGTGGGCAGCGTGCAGCAGGTGGCGCGCCTGATCCAGGACATCGCCTCGGCCAACCAGGAACAGGCTGCCGGCATCGACCAGGTGAATCTGGCCGTCACCCACATGGACCAGGCCACGCAGCAGAACGCCGCGCTGGTGGAGGAAGCGGCCTCGGCCGCCGAATCGCTGCGCAGCCAAGCCGCCCGGCTGGAGGAGCTGGTGGGCGTTTTCCGCGTGACGCAGCGATGAAAACACGGCGAAAAGAGGCTCGCCCGGCAAGCCGTGTGGCCTTTCTCGCCGAAGCGGCGCCGCGCAGTGGCTACAATCGCCGCTGACGGGCCTCCCCGCATGGTGAAGTAGCCAAACGGGTCAGGTGGGGAACCAAGCAGCCCTAACTGTGGAGCCAGTGCCGGGGGTAAGGCTCGTCAACTTCTTCTTTTGCAGGTCTTTCGGTACGGGCACGTTCAGCGGCCCGGCCTTCCGCTTCGGACCTGCACATCCCCCCCAAGCCCCCTTGCCTTTCGGCCCCAGGCCGCTGCAGCGGCCCTGTCGCCGCAGCGCGCTCCCGAAGCGGCCGGAAGGGCCTTCATTCAGGCTCCCACGGCATTGCGGCCCTGCTGCTTGGCGGCATAGAGCGACGCATCGGCGGCCTTCATCAGCTCGGCGAGCGACATGCCCGGCAGGCTGGCCGCGCAGCCCAGGCTCAAGGTCGGCGATACCGTGGCCGCATCCCCGAAGCATTCCAGAGCCTGCACCGACTGGCGCAGCCGTTCGGCCACGGCCCGGCAATCCTTCAACGAGGTGGCCGGCAGGATCACCAGGAACTCGTCGCCGCCCCAGCGCACCACGGCATCGATGTTGCGGCAGGTGCTCCGCAAGGTCTGCGACACCCGGCACAGCACCTGATCGCCGCAGGCATGCCCCCACTGGTCGTTGATGGCCTTGAAGTGATCCACGTCGCACATGACGACGGCGAAGGGCAGCCCGCTGCGGTGCGAGCGCGACATCTCCGATTCGAGCAATTGCTGGCCGGCCCGCCGGTTGAACACCCCCGTCAGCTGGTCCGTCTGCGAGAGCCGGTGGTTCTTGTCCGAAAGCATCTTCAGGTCGTGGATGTCCCGGAACGTCACGATGTGCATGTTGGGAAGGCTCTCCGAACGCACCTGCGCGGTGATGATGAACCAGCGCTTCTGTCCGTTCTTGCACTGGATGGGCGCGCTGACTTCCGCGATGCGCCGGCCCTGCGCCAGGCTTCTGTCGATCGCCAGGAACCAGTCGTTCGTCGCCACTTTCCGGATCTCGGGGTCGGGGTAGGCGAGCCTGAACCAGCTGTCGATGTCCGGGATGTCCTCGAGCGCGTAGCCGATCTGTTCGAGAAAGGCCGTATTCACGAAACGCGGGCTGTTGTCGGAATGCGCGCGGCCCGTCATTTCGGACACCAGCACCGGCATCGGAATGACATCCAGAAAATCGAAAACGACCGTGTCGTGCATCTCCCCCCCCCCTTGTAGCGGTCCCGCCACATCCCCCACGGGCTGGTGCAGCCGATCGGAGCCTCTCGCCCGATTGATACGTTGTATGGGGGTGTATGTTAGGGCTTGTTACGAACGACCGTTCGCCAAAGGCTTCAGCGCGCGAGCCACCGGGCCGCCCCCTCGCCCGCCGCGAGGCCGCTGGCCCAGCAGGCCGTGAGCAGGTAGCCGCCCGTGGGCGCCTCCCAGTCCAGCATCTCGCCCGCGCAGAAGACGCCCGGCAGTGCCTGGAGCATCAGGCCCGCGTCCAGCGCCTCGAAGGGCACGCCGCCGGCGGTGCTGATGGCCTCGTCCAGCGGGCGCGGGGCGACCACGGTGATGGGCAGGGCCTTGATGGCATGGGCCAGCGCCACGGGATCGTTCACGCCGTCCTTGCCCAGCTGTTCGTAGAGGATGGCGCTCTTGATGCCGTCCAGTCCCAGCCGGCTCTTCAGATGGCTGCCCAGGCTGCGCGAGCCGCGCGGGTGGCGCACTTCGACCAGCACGCGCTCGGGCGCATGGTCGGGCAGCAGGTCCAGCGCGAACGTGGCGTGGCCGTGGGCGGCGATCTCGTCGCGCAGCAGGTGCGAGGCGGCGTAGATCAGGCTGCCTTCCACGCCCGTGGCCGTGGCCACGAACTCGCCACGCCGCTCGAAGTGCCGGCCCTGGCTGTCGGTGAAGGCGATCGCCACCGACTTGAAGGGCTGGCCCGCGAAGCGTTCGGCGAAGAACGGCGTCCAGCCGGTGGCGGGCTGCGGCTGGCTGCCCAGAAGCTGGCGCAGGAAGTCGCGCCGCGTCTCGCCCACCGGGCCGCCGGGCTCGGTCAGGCGCGGCACGTCGAAGCCGCAGTTGGCCGGGCGCAGCGGCGCCACGTCCACGCCGCGCTCCTGCAGGAGCGGCACCCAGGCGCCATCGGAGCCCAGCCGCGCCCAGCTGCCGCCGCCCAGCGCAAGCACCACGGCGCGGGCCTGCACGCGCACCTCGCCGCCCGGCGCCGCGAAGCGCAGCGCGGGGGCAGCACCTCCAGCCACCGGCGCGCCGGCCTCGTCGCCCGCCCAGCCGAGCCAGCGGTGGCGCATGTGCAGACGCACGCCCTGCCCGCGCAGCCGGTGCAGCCAGGCACGCAGCAGCGGCGCGGCCTTCATGTCCACCGGAAACACGCGGCCCGAGGTGCCGACGAAGGTCTGCACGCCGAGCTCGCCCGCCCACTCGCACACCTGCTGTGCGCCGAAGCGCTGCAGCAGCGGCGCCAGTGCGGGCTGGCGCTCGCCATAGCGCGACACGAAGGGCCCGAAGGCCTCGGAGTGCGTGAGGTTCAGCCCGCCCTTGCCCGCCAGCAGCAGCTTGCGGCCCACGGAGGGCATGGCGTCGAACACATGCACGGCGTGGCCGGCGCGGGCCAGCGCTTCGGCGGCCATCAGGCCCGCCGGGCCGCCGCCGATCACGGCCACCTCGCAATCGATGCACTGGGGGCCGGAGGCGGGTGCGAGGGAGGCGGTGTCGGGAGCGGATTCGGAAGCGGTCATGCCGGGCCTGTGGGAAAGAAAAGGGAGAGGTATCGAAGGAGCGGCTGCGGCGAAAAGCATCGGGGCCGCAGCGCGCCAGGGAAGGTCGTCAGAAAAGCGTCTGCTGGCGCGTGTCCGGGCCCGCCTTGCGGTCGGCCGGGGCGGGCACGGGCGGCGCGGATGGCGGCGGCGTGGACGGTGCCACCAGGTCGCCGGCCCGATCGCCATCGACCACCACCAGCCGGCCATCGCCCGCGAGGAAGGCGGCCGAGACCGGCTCCGCCCCCACCTGCGCCTGCACGGCGGCGCGGTAGAGGCGCAATTGCGCCATCAGCTGCGGCTGCCTTTCGGGTTCGGGGGCGCTCTTGTAGTCCAGCACCCACCAGCGGGCCGGCGATTGTGCCGTGGCACGGCGGCGCACCAGCCGGTCCAGCCGCAGATTCTGGCCCTGGTGGACCAGCGGCGCCTCGTTCAGGGCCCGGTCGATCTGCGCGGCATCCCAGGCCCAGGCGCCCTCGCCCGCCAGGATGCGCCGGGCCATCGCCGCAGCGGCGGCAGCGGCATCGACGGTCAGCTCGAAGTCGCGCACCAGCTGGGCGATGCGGCCTGCGGCCCAGCCGGCGCTGCGCAGATCGCCCAGCGGCGCGCCGGGCAGGCCTGCCTGCTCCAGCAGCTGGTGCATGGCCTCGCCCTGCCGGCTGGCGGGGGTGGAGGCCTCGGCCTGCGCGCGCTGCAGCGCGGCCAGCTCGGGCCGGGCGGGCACGGCGATGGTGATGGCGGGCAGCTCGGCCAGGGTCACGGTGTCGCCGGCGTGCTCGTCGCCGATGGCGGCGGCGTCCAGGTCCGGCTCGGGCTGCAGCTCGGCCGGCGTGAGCAGCGGCACGAGGCGGTTCCACCAGCTGCCGGGCGCGGACTGGCGCGCCTGCACGCAGGAGAGCGCCAGGCAGTGCTTGGCCCGCGTCATGGCGACGTAGAGGGTGTTGAGCTCTTCGCGCTGGCGCTCGGCGCGCTCGGCCGCCAGCACGTCTTCGGCGCTGGGCGGCGGGCTGGTTTCGCTGGCCATGAAAACGAAGCGGCGCGGCACGGGCGCCTCGCCGGGCCAGTCCACCAGCGCGCCCATGGTCTCGGCCTTCTGGCCGCGGGCGTCGGTGTCCAGCAGCAGCACGCTGTGCGCTTCCAGGCCCTTGGCGCCGTGGATGGTCAAAAGCCGCACGGCCTGCGCATCGACCCGGCCCGGCGCGCGCAGGCCCGGGCGCTTCAGGGCGCGCACGAAGGCATAGGGCGTGAGGTAGCGCCCGCCCTCGACCTGCAGCGACACCGCCTGCAGCGCGCGCAGGTTGGCCAGCACGGCCGGCCGCTGGGTGGCGGGCGCGGCGGCGGCGAAGCGCGCCAGCACGTCGCCCTGGGCATAGATGGCATGCAGGGCGTCGTGCGGCGGCAGCGTATCGACCCAGCCGCGGTATTGGGCCAGAGCCGGCCCCAGCCCTTGCAATACGGGCAGCAGCAGCTCCTCTTTTTGCAGCAGATCGAACCAGCTGCAGGCGGCATGCTCGGGCTGGCGGCGCAGCACGGCCAGCTCCACCAGGGCCTCGTCCGGCAGGCCGAAGAGCGGCGAGCGCAGGGCGCGGGCCAGCGAGAGGTCGTGCCCCGGAGAGACCAGCGCATCGAGCAGCGCCACCACGTCCTGCACCTCGGGCGCCTCGCCCAGATCGGCCTTTTCGGGCTGCACGCAGGGGATGTGCAGATCGCGCAGCGCGTCCTGCAGGGCCGCGAGCCGGTCGCGCTTGCGGGCCAGGACCATGATCTCGCGCGGCGGCACGCCGGCGGCGATGCGCGCGGCCACCCAGCGCGCGGCCTGGGCGCTTTCGCGCATGCGCAGGGTTTCCTCGGCCTCGTGGCGCGGCTGGGTCAGGCTGTCGCGCCAGGCCATCGGGTCGGCGGCAGGGGCACCCTCTTCCTCGCCATCGGCATCGCCCTCGCTGCCTCCCGTGACGGGCGGCAGGCTGAGCAGGCTGCCCGGGTCCGTCGATTCGGTGGTGTGGTCGCGAAAGCCCGCGTACTCGCCGGCCGCCTGCGCGGCCTGCATGGCGGCGTTGACGGCGGCGATCACGCCCTGGGCATTGCGGCGCGTGTGGTCGCAGCTGAGCTGGTCGCCGCCCAGCGCCTCGCGCACGAAGGCCTGCGCGGCGAGGAACACCTGCGGCTCGGCGCGGCGGAAGCGGTAGATGCTCTGCTTGGGGTCGCCCACGATGAACACGCTGGGCGCGGCCTGTCCGCCGCCCGAGCCGGCATAGCCCGACAGCCAGGCATGCAGCGCCTGCCATTGCAGCGGGTTGGTGTCCTGGAATTCATCGACCAGCAGATGGCGCACGCGGGTGTCCAGGCGCTCCTGCACCCAGCCGCTCAACACGTCGTCGGACAGCATCACCAGCGCCGTGCGCTCCACATCGTTCATGTCCACCCAGCCGCGTTCGCGCTTGAGCGCCGCGAAGCTGGCGATGAGGCAGCGCGCCAGCCGCGCCATGCGCTGCTGGTGCAGCCAGGCCTGGTGCTGGCGGCGCGCCAGCAAGAGGCGCTGCAGCTCGGGCTCGGCGGCCTGGGCGGCGGGGAATTTCTCGAGGTTCTTGCCGAGGCGGTCTTCCTTGGCCACGAAGAAGGCGCGGCGCAGGCGGTCCAGCCGCTCGTCCAGGTCGGTGCAGTTCCAGGCGTCGATCACCGCGTCGGCGGCCTTCTGCGGCGTCTTGTTGGCCTCGGTGCCCAGCGCTCGCGCCCAGCCCTGCCAGCGCGACTGGGCGGCCTCGCCCGCCAGCGCATGGGCGGGCGTGGGCAGGCCGGCGAATTCGGGGCAGTGATCGCCGAAGGGCGGCACCGAGGCGTCGATCACGCCGGACTCGTCGGCCAGGGTGAATTCGACGCGCTTGTCCAGCGCGCTGGCCAGCGCCTTGTGAGTCTGCGAGCGGCCGTGGGCGGCGATGCAGGCGTCGTAGTCGGCGCGCAGGCCGGCGTCCTGCGCCACGGCCTGCAGGAAGGGGCGCCAGACGTCGCGCACGGCCTGGGCGTCGTCTTCCAGCAGCTCGAAATGCGCGGGCAGGCCCTGGGCCTCCAGCACCGCCAGCGGCGCCGTGCCCAGCAGCGCGGCGAACCAGCTGTGGAAGGTGCGGATCTGCACCGGCCGGCCCGA
>Ga0105242_10000375_pt1 | contig 35458 bp, 31 predicted proteins | sample KBSM24metaG_FD_81521 | JGI IMG/M metagenome (GOLD analysis project Ga0105242, IMG submission 81521) | Miscanthus rhizosphere microbial communities from Kellogg Biological Station, Michigan, USA - KBS M2-4 metaG | ecosystem: Host-associated > Plants > Roots > Rhizosphere > Soil | place...
GACCGAGAACTGCTCGGTGAACTGGTTGAAGACGCGGAACTCGCCGGCCTCGGCCGGGTTCGTCACCGCCAGCTCGACGCACTGCAGGGTGTCGCGGATGTTGAGGAAGCCTCGGGTCTGGCCGCCCGAGCCGTAGACCGTGAGCGGATGGCCGATCACGGCCTGCAGGCAGAAGCGGTTGAGGACGGTGCCGAAGACCTCGTCGTAGTCGAAGCGAGTTATGAGGCGCTCGTCCGACGCGGTCTCCACGGTGTCGATTCCGTACACGACACCCTGGTTCAAGTCGGTGGCGCGCAGGCCCCAGGTGCGGCAGGCGAAGTGGATGTTGGTCGAGTCGTGGACCTTCGAGCAGTGGTACAGCGAGGCCGGCAGCTTCGGGTAGGGCAACGTGTCGCTGCGTCCCTTGTGATGGATCTCGATGTAGCCCTCCTCGATGTCGATCTCGGGCTGGCCGTACTCGCCCATCGTCCCCAGCTTCACGAGATGGCACTCGGGGACGTGGTCGCGGATCGCGAAGAGCAGATTGAGGTTGCCGATCACGTTCGCGTGCTGGGTCTCAACCGCCTGCTCGCGGGAGGCCATCGAGTAGGGCGCCGAGGCCTGCTGCCCGTAGTGGACGACCACCTCGGGGCGGGTCTCAGCGACGACTGAGTCGAGGAACTCACCGTCCTCGACGGCGCCGACGTAGCTGGGAATGCGCTTGCCAGAAATCTGCTCCCAGGCGGCGATCCGCTCGTCGAGGGAATTGATCGGGGTCAGCGAGTCGCTGCCCTGCGCCTCGACCCAGCGGCGGCGGGAGAAGTTGTCGACGAGGGAGACCTCGTGGCCACGGGCGGAGAATCGCAGCGCGGTGGGCCAGCCGAGGTAGCCGTCGCCACCGAGGATGAGGATGCGCATAGGCGCGGCATCGTAGCTGCCTGAGGAGATGGCGAGGCCGTTCAAGGCGCCCCGTGCCTCGCCGCCCACTGGGCGGCGAGGCGACGTCGCCGCCGCTGCGGCGCGCCATAGCATCCGCCCCATGCTCGACGGCTTGGCGGCGCGCAACGGAGGCCGGGCCGGCGTCGCCACCCTGGTCGCGATCCTCCTGCTCGGCCTCGGGCTGCGCCTCGGCGAAGCCTGGGACGGCCGCGCTCCCGTCTACGACGCCACCGCCTACGCCGCGATCGCTGCCAACCTCGACCGTGGCGAGGGCTTCACGGTCGGCCCCGGCGCCACCCAGCCGTCCAGCAACTACTCCCCGGGGCTGCCGCTCTTCGTGGCGGGCGTCTACGAGGTGACGGGCGGCGTGCACGAACGCACCGCCCGGGTGGTCTTGGCGTTGCTCGGGGTGCTGGGGGTCCTTCTGACGTACCTGCTGGGACGGCGCCTCACGCGCTGCCTACTTTTCCCACGCTATGGGGAGGGAAAAGTCGACAGCCCTGTGGTGGCCGGGTTGATCGCGGCGCTGGCTGTGGCGATCTACCCGGCGCTGCTCGAGTACCAGGGGATGCTGATGAGCGAGCCCCTGGCGGCGACGCTGCTCGCTGGGGCGGTCCTGAGCGTCTTCTGGGCGGCCGCTGCCTCGAGCGGCCCGCCGGGCGGAGGGTCGCCAGCGCGGTGGCTCGTCCCTGGCGTCCTCTTCGGGGCCCTCGCTTTGGTCCGTCCCGAGTACTTCGGCGTCGCCGTGCTCGTAGCGGTGGTGCTCTTCGCGCTGGGCGCCCGCCGGGACTGGCGCCGCGCTCTGGCGGCCAGCGCGGCCCTGCTCGCCGCGGCGTTGGTCGTGATCGCGCCCTGGACGATCCGCAACGCCGAGGCGCTCGGGCGCTTCGTGCCGATCTCGACTGGCGGCGGCCAGGTGCTGTTCGCGGGCACCTACCTGCCCTCGGACGGGAACCCCGAACGGGTTGGCGCCGAGGTGGTCGAGCGGCACCCCGAACTGTTCGGACCGCAGGCACTGCAGAAGCTCCGGCTCGAGCAGATCCTCGCTCGGCTGGCCGCACACCGCTACCCAAGCATGGAAACTGACCAAGCGCTCTCGAAGATGGGCAAGGAACAGCTCTGGGACGACCTCGGCAAGGAGCCGGAATTCGCCGGTTTCGTCGCCAAGAAGGTCTGGCGGCTCTGGGGGCATGGGCCACGCGAAGTGATGCAGGAGCCAGGCTGGGAGCTGCTGCACTGGGCGTTGCTCGCCTTTGGCCTACTGGGCCTGGGCGTGCTCGTTTGGCGGCGGCGCTGGGAGGCAGCGCTACTGGCGACCGTCTTCGTCTCGATTACGGCGCTGAGCGCCCTCCTTGTCGCCTCGCCACGACGGGTGCTGGTGATGCTGCCGCTGCTGGCCGCCTGCGCGGGGGTCGGCGCCGTCTGGGCCTGGCAGGCGATGCGGGAACGGCGCCAGCCCCAAGGGGCCGGCGCCGCCGCGGAGGGCTAGTCCTGGTCGTACTTGACCTGGAAGGTCAGTTTGATGAAGGTCGCCGTGTCCGCCCCTTTGAAGACACACTTGTAAGCGACGACGTCGGGGTTGGTGCTCTTCACCGTCGGGGTGCAGCGGAAGGCGGCGGTGATGCGCGGCTCCTCGACCCGGATTTCCGTCGTCTTGGTCATCACCTTCTTGGCCTGAGCGCAGGTGGCGAAGCGCGCCTGCGAAGGATCGACGTTGCTGGCGAAGAGACTGCCGGTGATCGTCTTGCCGATCACGTTGGGTGAGCTGGCGGTGCAGGTCTTGGTCATCGGCTTGGCACTGGCACCGCTGGCCAGCGCCAGCGAGGCGAAGGCGGCAATTGAGGCCGCGGTCAAGAATCGACGCATCTGAGGTTTCTCCTCGGTCGGGTTGAACTGTGCGAGCAGGATTCGCCGCGGTCGACCGGTGCCCTTTGCCTGGGTGGGCAGTGCCGGACGACACCCCGCAGCGAGCGAAGGGGGCCCTGGGCAAGGCGGCGGGCAGGCGGTGATCGGCTGGCGCCGTGGATAGCCTGACGCTGCCTTGAACGCCCCCGCCGCCTGGTTTCGCTCCTTGCCTGGCCGCTACGGCCGTCGCACGCTCGTCCTGCTCGGTCTGATCGCGGTCCTCGGCCTCGGCCTGCGCGCCTACGCGGTCGTCCATCCGGTCGCCGAACCGGCGGACGACTCGCACGCCTACTTCGGCCTCGCCAAGGCGCTCTACGAAGAAGGCAGCTTCGGCGGGCCCCACTTCCGCGACTCCAGCGACTGGTCGCCGGGCGCCCCCCTGCTCTACGCCGCCTCCTTCTACGCCACCGGCGGCGCCCGCGAAGGGACGGCGCGAATCGTCGAGGCGCTGCTCGGGGTGGCGGCGATCCTGGTCGTCTTTGCGCTCACCGAGCGGCTTGCTCGCGCGGCAGGCGGCCCAGGCAAACGCGGCGCCGAGAGGTGGTCGCGCCGCGGCGGGCTGGCCTCCGCCGCAGGTCTGCTCGCCGCCTTCGGCGTCGCCATCTACCCCCCGTTCATCCACTCGACTGGGGAGCTGATGAGCGAGCCACCGGCGATCTTCCTGCTGCCGACGGCGGTGCTCGCCTGGCTCTGGGCGGCAAACATCGGCTCTGATCGACCTTCGAGCGGGTGGCGCGGGGAGAGGGGGGTGAGGACGACCGCGCCCGCAACCCCCCTCTCCCCGCGACAGGACCCGCTCGCCAGGTGGCTCGTCCCGGGCGTCCTGTTCGGCGCGCTGGCGATGTTCCGGCCCGAGTACCTGCTCGTCGGCGTCGCCTTCGTGATCCTGGCGGCGATCCGGATCGCGATCGGCCGCCAATGGCGTCAGGCCCTCGCCGCGGCTGCGGTCTTCCTCACCGCCCTGGTTGTGCTGATCCTTCCCTGGGCGGTTCGCAACTACGTCGTCCTCGACCGGGTTGTGCCGATTTCAACCGGCGGCGGCAAGGCGCTCTACGTCGGCACCTACCTGCCCGCCGACGGGGAATACCAGCGGGTCAAGGCGCTCCTCTACAAGCGCTACGACGGGATCAGCCTGCCGCCACAGTCCGAGGCGCTGAACAAAGTCGACCCGACGCCCCTCTTCGACAAGGTCGCTGAACGCTATCCCGACCTGCCGCGCGACTCGGCCCTGGGCAAGGTCGGCAAGCAGAACTTCTCCAAGTACTTCGGCGAAGACCCGCTTGGCTACCTGGGGATGACCGCGCGCAAGGTCGGGCGGATGTGGAGCAGCGGCGTCGGCGAAGCGATGAGCGGCGGCGGCGGCCGAGCCGTGCAGATCCTCCTCGTCGCGCTCGGATTGGCCGGGCTCGTCGTGCTGGCGCTGCGGCGGCGCTGGTGGGAGTTGCTGGCGCTGGCGACCCCGGTCGCGCTCGACACCGCGGTCGGGGCGATCTCGCTGGCGGCGCCGCGACGCAACGAGGTACTGATGACGCTCGTCTTCCCAGCCGCCGCTCTGGCCCTGTCTTCCGCCTTCGCGGCCATATCCTCTGGCCGCGAATGGTCCCCAGAGCAGGCATCTTCCCGGCCGAACTGACGGCGCTGCGCAGCGCCGGCCTCGTCATCGCGGCGCTGATCGTCGTCTACGCCGTCGTCCGCCGCCGCTCACTGCGCAACTTCGACGTGCTGATCCTGCTGCTGGTTGGGTTCGGCCTGGCGCTCGTCTCTGGCACCGAAATCACCGACAAGCTGCTCTCCGCCTTCTCCTTCGAAAAGGGCAACGGCGGCCGCATCCTCGGCCTCGCCGTCTTCGCGATCTTCGTCCTCTTCCTGCTGATCCTGCGGGCCCTCTCGGTGGCGGCCCGCAACTCGCGACAGCTGGCGGCGGCCCTGGAGGGGCTGGCCTGGGAGGAGTTCCGCCAGGCGAAGCAGCCGGAGCGGTTCCGCGGCAAGGTGGCGATCCTGATCCCCGCCTACAACGAGGCCGACAACATCGGCCACGTGCTTGCGCAGATGCCGACCGAGGTCTGCGGCGTCGAGACCGCGGTGCTGGTCGTCGACGACGGCTCCCGCGACGGCACCGGCGACGTCGCCGCCGAGCACGGGGCAGCGGTCGCCCGCCACGTCACCAACCGCGGCGGCGGTGCGGCCCTGCGAACCGGCTACCGGTTGATGGTCGAATCGGGTGCCGAGGTCGTTGTCACCCTCGATGCCGACGGCCAGCACCGCCCCGATGAGATGGAGCGCCTGGTCAAGCCAGTACTCGACGGCGAAGTCGACGTCGCCCACGGCTCCCGGGTGCTCGGCCAGGCCGACCGCAACCACTTCGCCCGTGAGCTCGGCATCGTCTTCTTCAACCGTCTCGTCTCCTTCATCACCCGCACCCACGTCACCGACTGCTCGAACGGCTACCGCGCCGTCCGCACCACCGTCCTTCCCCAACTCGTTCTTCGCCAGGAGCAGTTCCACACCTCCGAGTTCATGATCGAGGCGATCAAGCGCGGGATCCCCGCCAAGGAGGTGGCGATCACGGTCGAACAGCGCCTCCACGGCCACTCCAAGAAGCCGGCCGTGTTCCGCTATGGCGTCGGCTTCGCGAACGCGATCGTTCGCACCTGGCTGCGATAGTGACTGCGATGGCAGCGCAGGGGCCCGTGGTCGTCGTTCACGCCGGTGCAGGCGAGTGGGCCGAGGAGGCCGAGCGGGCTCTGGCCGCCTGCGAGCAGGCTCTGGCCGCCGCCAGCGAGCTGCTGGGATCCGGCGGCGCCGCTCTCGATGCGGCCGTCGAGGCGGTGCGGATCCTGGAGTCTGACCCCGTATGTAATGCCGGCACTGGCGCCGTGTTGACGGCAGCCGGCGAGCTCGAGCTCGACGCCTCGGTGATGGACGGGTCCACCCTCCGATCGGGAGCCGTCGGGGCGATGCCGCCGTTCGAACACCCGATCGACGTCGCCCTCTCCGTCCTTGAGGATGGCCGGTACCACCTGCTAGCCGGCGAGGGGGCCGCAAGCTTCGCTGAGGCCAGGGGGTTCACCCGAGCCCACCCCGACCGGATGACGACCGAGCGGCGCCGCACCGAGCTGCAGCAGGGCACGCAATCGGGCGGCAACACGGTCGGCGCCGTAGCGCTCGACGCGAACGGCGGGCTCGCTAGCGCCACCAGCACGGGCGGGATCGCCGGCACCGAGCCCGGCCGAATCGGAGACACCCCGATAGTCGGCGCCGGGACCTACGCCAACGCCGCGGCGGCTTGCTCGTGCACTGGAGACGGCGAGGCCTTCGCTCGCGCCTGCACCGCGTTCTGGGCTTGCGAGCACGCGGGGCGGGGGGCCCAGCTGGCCTGCGATGAAGCGCTGGCGATTGTTCGAGACAGCTTTCAGGGATGCGGTGGCCTGATCCTCCTCGACGCCACCGGCGAGGTCGGGATTGGCAGGACTTCGCCACGGATGCCGCACGGGATCGCCCGGCCGGGCCGCGAGCTCGTCCTCGACCTCTAACGCTCCCGCGCGACGTCGTAGACGGTGATGAACTCCGACAGCCCGGTGGTGGTGCCTCCCTGGCCCACCAGCGCCTGGCCGGCGGCCACGAAACCGTCGCGCTCGGCGGAGTCGTAGGCGTCTTCATAGAAGTCACGAAAGGGCGCGACCAGCGTCGCCCGCGGCACCCCCCGCAGGCCGAACCTCTTGAAGTCCGCGAGGACCATCGTGCTGACCAGGGAGGAGAGGGCGACCTGGGCCTGACCGTCGCGGCGGATCCAGGTCGGCAGCCCCTCGGCGACGATCCGCAGGAACTCGCGGTGCTCGAGGTCGCCGCCGGCCGCGGCAAATGTCGGCGTCCCGGGACGTCCGGGCATCGTCGGCGGATTTGAGACGACAAGGTCAAAATCGCGCCGTAGGTCGACGGCGGCGATGTCGCCGTGCACCACCTCAACCTGATTCTCGACGCCGTTGCGACGCACGTTCTCGGCGGCGACCTCGCAAGCGGCGGCGGACAGGTCGACGGCGACGACCTTCTCGACACCAAGCAGCGCCAGCGCAATTGCCTGGATCCCACCGCCGGTGCCAAGGTCGCAGGCGAGCTGCTCCGAGCCGCTGACGACCATCGTGTTGGCGAGGAACAACGAGAACACAGTCGGCCTGATTTCGTTGGTGTAGGCGAGGTCGAGCTCTCGGCCTTGCACGTGGACACGCATCGGGCTCGGCACCAATTCCTCCATCTCGGTGTCCTCCAAGCTCAAGCGTTGAGAGTGATGGCGACGATTGCGACGAGGATCAGCGCGGCCAGTGCCAAGCGCACCGGGAAGGGAACGTTCCGCGTCCAGATCGCCTGTCCCGCGGCAAGTGGCGACCCTGGGTCGACCGCGATCCCGTAGCGCTTGCGGAACAGTGTCAAGAGGTCGCAGAGGTGCTGCGGTCGGTGTCGGTCGTAATCGCGAATGGCGAAAAGGATCCCTACCACCAAGGATACCCCGAGCGCTCGGAGGATCACGGTCACAGTGGAGGTGGATTGGACGGCGTAAGCCTGTAAGGCGAGGATGAGACTGCCGGCGCCGACCAGAAGCACGACCCACTCGTAGGCCGAAACCCTGTTGCTGACGGCGACTTCGACGTCCGCCCACTCGGTCGCGAAATAGCTCTGGGCGACCGGGCCGCGCTGGATCGCGAACTCGTCCGGTTTATCGCTGCCGTGGATCACGGTGGCGTCGAGGCGGTCGAGCTCGAGTCGTATCTCTCCAGGCTCAGCTGTGTCCATCAACGACCACGCCTTCGCGTAAAAGCGGCTGCAGGCGCTGTGCAGGGCGCCATTCCGCTCGATCGCGCTGGCCAGCACGAAGCCGGCGAAGATCGCAACGATCGCGACCAGCAGCTGACTGATCACGTCGGTTTGGACGTCGATCTCAGCGCTGATCTGACCGGCGAGCAGCTGGCTGATCTGGATCGAGGAAAGGACCGCGAGCGTCACCGCATAGCCGACCGGCACCCCCCGCTCGGCAGCGCTGGCGAAGGTGACTCCGCAGAGGACCAGGACGAGCGCAGAGAGGATTTCCGGATTGGCGACGCCACTGACGACGAGAGTGAGCAGGCCGGTGGAGATCACCGGGACCAAAAAGGCGGTCGGAAAGGCAGGCAGGCGGCGGTCTCCCGCCGCGATCATCCAGGAGAGGTGTCCGACCGGCAACAACAGCGCGTAGACCAACAGTGCCCAGAGGTGGTTGCCGCTGACCCGCAGGACGACGAGCTGGGGCTCGAAAAGGCTGAGCCCGACCAGAACCAAGGCCGCCACGGTGCCGCCAACCAACAATGCCCCAGCAAAGAACAGGAGGTCATCTTTCTCCTCAGTTGGATGGCGCAGCCGGATCCCGCCGGAAGCGGCACCGTAGACGAGGGCACCGAGCGCAGCGAGCAAGAACGGGTATATGCCAACGTCCTTCAAAGGCGACGAGATCGTGCTGCCGGCGGCAATCGCAAGTCCCGCTCCGGCGAACCCAAAGCCCGCCGCAAGCCCAGTCTCCAGCGAGCGCTCGGCTGGGCGCCAGATCGCAACGAGGACGACCGCGACCACCGGCCAGACGTAGTTGACGAGGTTCACGGCAGCGGGCGGGCCGTTCTGAATGGCGCTGAAGTAGAGCAATGGGTAGACGACGAAGGCGGCCAGGCCCAGCAACATCGCTTCCCCCGTCCAGCGGACTCCCTTCCCGGCACCGAGTAGGGCGCCGACACGGAGCTGGCCCGACACCACCAGCGCCACGCAGGTGACCAACGAGCCAAGGGTCACCGCGTAGAGCGCCAGGATCGCCGGACTGGCAAGCCCCCGCGACTCGTAGATCAGCAGTGCCGAAAGCGACCATACGGAGATCGCGAGGCCGAGTCTCAACCAGCGCTCGAGCATCGGGGGCTATGCCGCGAGCTCGAAACCCTGGCCGCGTGGGTAGTCGATCAACGCCTCGAGCTGACGGGCCGCGGCGACGACCAAGTCGTCGGCCAAGGCCGGGCCAGCAATCTGCAGACCCACCGGCAGGCCGGCAGCATCGTCGCCGGCCGGTAGCACCGTCGCCGGAATCCCGGCAAGGGAGACGGGGACCGAGAAGACGTCCGACAGGTACATCTCGAGCGGATCTTTGGTGCGCTGCCCCAACGGCCAGGCGGTGCTGGGCGAGACCGGCGAGAGGATCAGGTCGACCTCCTCGAAGGCACGGGCGAACTCCCTTGCGATCAGCGTCCGCATCCGCAGCGCCCGAACATAGAATTCGTCGTAGTAACCGGAGGAGGAGGCGAAGGTGCCGAGCATGATCCGCCGCTTGGCCTCGTCGCCAAACCCTTCCGTGCGGGTCGTCGTCAGCATCTCCAGCCAGGAGGAGCGATCCGGTGACCGATAGCCGTACCTAACCCCGTCGTAGCGCCCGAGGTTACTGGACGCCTCCACCGAAGCGGCCAGGTAATAGGCAGCGAGCGCGTATGGAGTCAGGGGAAGGGAGACCGGGCGCACCTGCCATCCAGCCCGCTTGGCCCGCTCGATCGTGTCCTCAAGCACGGCCAGGACCGAGGGCTCACAGTTGTCCGTTTGGTACTCGTCGGGAATCCCCAGGGTCAATCGCGGCAACTGCGGGTCGAGATCGGGCGGATCGTGGGGCAGGCAGGTCGAATCGCACCGGTCCGGGCCCATCATCAACCCGAGCAGCATCGAAGCGTCCGCAACCGAGTTGCCGATCGGGCCGATCTGATCCATCGAGGAGGCATAGGCGACGAGGCCGTAGCGGGAGATTCGGCCGTAGGAAGGTCGCATGCCGACGACCCCACAAAGCGCCGCCGGCTGGCGAACCGACCCACCGGTGTCGGTGCCGATCGCGCACGGCACGAGCCCGGCCGCTACCGCGGCTGCCGAGCCGCCGCTGGTCCCCCCCGGGACCCGCTCGGCGTCCCGCGGGTTCCTCGTCACCTGGAAGGCCGAGTTCTCAGTGCTGGAGCCGAAACCGAACTCGTCCATGTTCGTCTTGCCGATCACGAGCATGCCGGCCTGCTGCAGCCTTGCCACAGCGGTCGCGGTGTACGGCGGCGTGTACTCAGCAAGTAGGCGGGAACCGCAGGTCAGGGGCTCACCCTCGACGGCGACGTTGTCCTTGATCGCGACCGGCACCCCAGCTAGGGGTGAGGGGTGATCCCCTGCTGCACGAGCAGCGTCGGCGGCCGCCGCGGCAGCGAGCACCTGGTCGGGGTCGGTGGTCGAGAGGAAGGCCCCGATCCGACCATCGTGACTGGCAATCCGATCAAGGCAGTGTTCGGTCAGCTCTACAGCAGAGAGCTGACGAGAATCGAGGCGGGCCGCGAGCTCCGCCAGACCTTCGGACCAGGGCATCGGGCGGACTCTATCTTCAGTTGTCGGCCCGAAACCCCGTCGTACCCTGCACCCCCGGATGCCGCACGGCAGCCGGGTCGGGCAGATAGAGATCAGTCCCACAGCGCGGGCAGACCTGGACGTAGAGCTTCAGAGCTTTGCCGCAGTTCGGGCACTGGCGTTCGGGTTCGTTCTTCTCGACCCGGTAGAGGATCACGGCGACGAGGCCCAGTAGCGGCAGCACCCCGCCGACGATGAACCAGATCCAGAAGGAGCTGCCCTTGCCCCTGCCGACGAAGCCGGTGGCGAGGGCGAAAGAGATGGCAATCGGGAGGTACTCGAGGCCCATGCGCCCATTCTCGCGCCTCGGCGCGTAGGTCGTCCGTCCAGGACCGTGCCCTGCCCTCAAGGCCTCCTATCCAATACCGAAAAGTGATCAATGCCCCTCCCGGGGACGACCTGCGATGGCCATTCCCCGAGCGACAGCGAGCGCCAAGAAAAAGCCGAAAGGCCGGCACCACCGTCGGCGCCGTCGCGTCTGGAAGGACAAGCACTATCGCTGGGTCCCCGACGGCCAGGGCGACTGGCGCGTCCAGCCCTACATCTACACGCACCACCACAAGCCGAAGCCGCACCACTTCCGCGGCCCCGGCAAGAAACCGGCGCGAACCTCAATGCCGGCGGCGGCCGTCGCGCCAACGTCGGGCGGCTCATCCCTACCGCCCGGCGCTTACCAGGGCCCATTCGGGGTCGCCGAGGCGACGCGGCTAATCAACCGGGCGGGGTTCGGGCCGATCGCCGGCCAGGCCGAGCAGCTGGCCTCGCTGGGGGTAGTTGGCGCCGTCCAGTCGCTGACCCGGCCGAGCGGCGCTGCCAACCTGGACGGGCCTGCCCCGGTCGACGACGACGGTGACCCAATCGCCCCCGCCGACGCCTGGGGCCACGACCATCTCTGGTGGCTCGACCGGATGGTCCGCAGCGACCAGCCGCTGGTCGAGCGGATGGCGCTCGTCCTCCACGACTGGTTCGCCACCTCCAACGCCAGCGTCTCCCGCCAGCAGCAGATGATCGACCAGTCGAACCTCTTCCGCTCCGCCTGCTTCGGCTCCTTTCTCGACCTCTTCAGGGCGGTGACGATCGACCCGGCGATGCTGCAGTGGCTGAACGGCGCCGAAAACACCAAGCAGGCGCCGAACGAGAACTACGGGCGGGAGATGATGGAGCTGTTCTCGCTCGGTGCCGACCGCGGCGCCTACAGCGAGACCGACGTGCGCGAACAGGCGCGCGCCCTGACCGGTTGGCGCAACGACTGGGGCGAAACCGGCGCGGTCAACTTCCGCTTCGATCCGAAACGCCACGACACCGGCATCAAGACGGTCTTCGGCCAGAGCGGCAACTGGAACTGGGAAGACTCCTGCCGGCTCTGCGTTGAAAACCCGCTGCACCCCTCGTTCTTCGTCGAGAAGCTGTGGAGCTACTTCCTGCCGCAACCGCCCTCGGACGCGACTCGCGACTCCCTGATCGCCACCTACCGCGACAACGGCTGGGCGATCCGGCCAGTGCTGGAGGCGATCCTGATGAGCCCCGACCTCTACCTCGGGCCGCCGATGGTGAAACCGCCGGTGGTGCATCTGGCGGGGATGCTGCGGGCGCTGGGGCGCGGGATCAACACCGAAGCCTGGGTCTGGCTCTGTGACGGCGCCGGCCAACAGCTCTTCTGGCCGCCCAACGTCTCCGGCTGGGACGACACCCGCTGGCTCGACACCTCGCGGCTGCGGGCGCGCTGGAACACGGTCGACTACGCCCTCAACGAAATTGCCGTCGATGCCTGGGACGACCCTTACAGCGCCACCGAGACCGCCGAGGAAGCGCTCGCCCGCGCCCTTGCCAGCTGGGGTTCGCCGGCGCTACGCGAAGAACACCGCGCCGAGCTGCTCGACTTCGGGCGCCGCTGCGAAGGACAGGTGATCGCCGACTGGCAGGACGGGCCCTTCCGGGCGATGCGCCAGAACGCCCTTCTGCAGCTGATCGGCATCTCCCCGGACACGATCCTGCAATGAGCCACAACTGCTGCAACAACTACACGCGCTCGCAACTGCTCCGCGCGGCCGCCGCCGAAGCGGGCCGGGGGCTGCCGGCGATCGAGCCGGGGATGCCGGAGCCCGCCGGTACGGGCCTCTCGCGTCGCAAGTTCCTCTCCCGCACCGCCGGGATGGCGCTGGCGGTCTACGGGGCGAGCAAGATCCCAATCTCCGCTTTCGAGACTGGGATCGCCCAGGCGGCCCAATCGGACCGGATCCTCGTCTCGGTCTTCTTCGACGGCGGCGTTGACGCGCTCAGCGTCCTCGCCCCGGTTGGCGACGCGCGCTACGCCCAACTACGGCCGCACCTTGCCTTCGCCGAAGGCGCCGGCACCAGCTTCGGGGAGGACCCGCGGCTGCAGTGGCACCCAGCCGCCGGCGGGCTTGCCACCCTGCACGCCGAAGGGAAGGTCAGCGCCTTCCCGGCGATCGGCTACGACCACCCCGATCAGTCGCACTTCACCTCACGCCACTATTACGAGATCGGCGAGCTCGAGGTTGGCTTCCGGACCGGCTGGCTGGGTCGCTACGTCGACCTCGTCGGCGACGACGAAAACCCGCTCCAGGGGCTCTCGATGGACGGCAGCCTCTCGCCGATGATCGCCACCGCGGCACGGCCGGTGGCGGCGATCGAAAGCGTCGACCGCTACGACCTCTGGACGCCGGTCAGTGACCCGATCGAGACCGAGATGATGCGCAGCTTCGCCCGCTTCGGCTCGCTGCCCTCGGACTCACCTGGCCTCACCCAGGTGCGCCGCGCCACCTCGCAGACGGAGAAGCTGCGCGAGGAATTGGGTGGCCTAAGTGGCTTCACCAGCCGCGTCACCTATCCCGACAACCAATTCGCCCACAAGCTGGCCGGGCTCGCCGCCTACATCGACGCCGGCCTGCCGATGCGGGTGGTGACGGTGCGGGCCGAAGGCGGCTATGACACCCACGCCGGCCAGGCCGAAGACCTCAACACCAGCCTCGGGCGCACCTGCGAAAGCCTGCTCGCCTTCCAGCGCGACCTCGAAGCACGCGGCCTCGACGACCGCGTCCTGGTCGAGGTCTGGAGCGAGTTCGGGCGTCGCCCTGAGGAAAACGGCTCGGAAGGCACCGACCACGGCGCCGCTGGCTGTGCCTTCGTGATCGGGTCGAAAGCGAACGGCAAAATGGTCGGTGAATTCCCCGGGCTCTCCAACCTCGATGACTACGAAAACGTGCGGGTGACCAGCGACTTCCGGGCGATGTACTGCGCGCTGCTGGAGCAGTGGCTGGGCCAGGATGCCGGCCCGATCATCCCCGGCGCCGACAGCTTCGTGCAGCCGACCCTGGTGAAGGCGTGAGGCGGGCGGCGCTGGCCGCTGCGGTGGTCGGTCTAGCGCTGGGAGCACCGGGTAGCGTCAGCTCGGCGGGCGCGAGCGAAAGTACTCCCGACTGCCAGCTGCGTCGCCACAGCAAGGGCGTCGTCCACCAGGTGCGCCGCCACGGGAGGCTGCGAACGGTGCGGCGGACCCGGCACTGGTGGTCCTGCGACCAGGTGGCCCCGCCCAGCGGTGACGCCGCGCCCACAACTCCCGACTCGACGCCCGCCGCCGCGCCCGCGCCGGCACCATCCCCGGCCCCCGCGCCGACTCCCGAGCCGGAACCGGAACTCGAATCCGGCCCGTCGCGCCTCAGCATCAAGGCAGCCGAGTACAGCTACACGCTCTCACGGCAAACCCTGACCGCCGGCGAAGTCGCGATCGAGCTCGACAACCGCGGCCAGGACGCCCACAATCTCAACCTGCGGCCGGTCGGCAGCGAAGCCGCTCCGTTGGAAATCGCCGAAACCGAATCGCTGCAGCGCAGCCGCGCGCACTTCACGCTCGAACCGGGCGCCTATCGGCTCTGGTGCAGCCTCCCCACCCACGACGAAGAAGGCATGCACGCGACGCTTGTCGTCGAAGCGCCCTGACCCGGCGGACGCGCCGCGCGCGGCTAGCCGAGCCGTTTCGGGTGGCCGATCGAGCCGACCTCGGAGATGTCGCGCTTGAACGGCAAGCTGGCGGTCCAATCGATCACCGCGCGGACCTTGCGAGCCGTGCCGGGAATCTGGCTCATGTGGTAGCTGCGCGCCAGCCACCAAGCCGGGAAGCCGCGGAAGGTGCGCTCGCCGATCCGGCCGACCGCCTTGTAGCGACCGAGGTTGACGAAGGCGGCTTCGCCGCGGTACTCGAAGGGGTGTGGTGAGCCGACCCCCAGCTCAGCGGCAATGTTGCGCGCCGCCACTGGGCCCTGGCGAACTGCGTGCTGAGCGGTTGGCGGGCAGAGGCCGCCGCGCGGGTCGGGGGCGGCAGCGCAGTCACCGATCGCCCAAACCGAATCCATGCCCTCGACCCGCAAGTGATCGTCGACCGGGACACGGCCGCGCTCGTCGAGCGGCAGGTTGAGATCGCGCAGCACCGGCTGCGGGCTGACCCCGGCGGTCCAAACGACCGTGTTGGTCGGCAGGGTCTCACCGCCGGAGAGGCGCGCCGAGGTCGCGGTCACCTCCTCCAGCGTCGTCCCCAGGCGGATGTCGATGCCGCGACCGCGCAGCTCCCGCAGCGCGTAGTCAGCGAGCTCGCGGTCGATCTCCGGCAAGACCCGGTCCATCGCCTCGACCAGGACCCAGCGCATCCCGTGCAGGCGGGCGCGCGGGTAGCTGTCCATCGCGTCGGCGGCGAAGTCCTGCAGCTCGGCGAGCGCCTCGAGCCCGGCGTAGCCGCCGCCAACAAAGACGTAGGTGAGCAGTTCGTCGCGGCGGGCGGGATCTTCGGTGGCGTTCGCTTCCTCGAGCGTCTCGACAACGTGGTTGCGCAACCAGATCGCATCGGCGAGCCCCTTGAAGCCGATCGCGTGCTCGGCGAGGCCGGGCACCGGCAGGGTCCGCGAGACCGAGCCCAGCGAGAGCAGCAGCTGGTCGTAGGGCAGCGTCTCCCGCTCGCCGGGCTTGGTCCGGATCTCCACCGTCTTCGCCGCCGGGTCGTGGCCGACGATCGAACCGAGCCGCAGGTAGGTCCGCTTGAGGATGTCCCGCAACGGCGTCACCACGTGCCGCGGCTCTAGCGTTCCCGCCGCCGCCTCCGGCAGGAACGGCGTGTAGAGCGCAAAGTTCGTCTCGTTAACGAGCACCAGCCGAGCGGCCTGCTTGGGCATCAACCGCTCCAGCTGACGCGCCGCCGCCGCGCCCCCAAATCCACCCCCGACGATGACTACGTTCCAGGCCATTACGGCCACCATAGCAAGCTTGTAACACGTTGTTACAAACGTGTTAGTTGCCACATTCGCGCCGTCCCCTTTGTGACGATAGGATTATTTAGGTCCGATATCTACCTAAATACTGGAGGTAAACGAATGCCGATCGATGTGGAGCCGGGAGAAAAGATCAGGCGCAAGGACCTGCACGCGCGCTTTGGTGGGCGTGAACAGGGAGGCATTAGCCCCTCCAAGCAAACGCCGAACGTCTTCCTTTTCACCGACCAGGCCCGCGGGGCACTGCATGGCTACATCTACGACGGCGCCCAAGCCGATGGCACCTACAAATACACCGGCGAGGGGCAGTACGGCGACCAGCGCATGGTCCAAGGCAATCGCGCAATCCGCGACCACAAGCAGGAAGGGCGGGAGCTGCATCTGTTCGATGTCACCGCCGGCTACGCGACTTACCTGGGTCAGTTCGAATACATCGGCCACGAGGATGGCGACGCGCCCGAGACCGGCGGCGGCGGTGTCCGCTCCGTCCTGATCTTCCATCTGCGGCGGCTGAGCGGTGAAGATCGGCTGATTCCAGCCCGAATTGATCAGTTAGACCGCGAAGCCGTGAAAGAGGTGCCGATCGAGCAGCACCTGACCGAACGGATGATGATCGAGCCCAACCGTGGCACCTACGAGGCCGAGCGCCGCGAGCAAAAGCTCGTGCTCGAACTGGAGGCAGAGTTACGCGGTGCCGGCCACGATGTCTGTCGCCTGCAGTTGCGCCCCGATGGCGAGCCCGCGCCGCTCTTCTGCGATCTCTTTGACAAGACCTCCAACACTGTGGTCGAGGCGAAGGGCAGCATCGCCCGCCCAGCGATCCGGATGGCGATCGGGCAGTTGGCCGACTACGCCCGGCTCGTTGAGCCCTACCCACAGCGGACGATCTTGGTTCCGCAGCAGCCGCGGCCAGATCTGCTGGAGCTGGCGAAGAGCCAGGGCATCACCGTCACCTGGCCCGACGGCAACGGCGGCTTTGCCTCTACAGGTCCAGCTGCTGGCGGATCAAGCGATTGACCTCGCCGCCGTCGGCCCGGCCCTTGGTCTCCTTCATCACGGCGCCGACGATGGCGCCGATCGCCTTGCCGTTGCCGGCCTTGATTTGCTCGGCAGCGGCGGGGTTGGCCTCGACAGCGGCGGCGACGATGGCCTCCAGCTCGCCGCTGTCGGAGATCTGGGCGAGGCCCTCGCGCTCGACGATCGCCGCCGGCTCGCCGCCCTCGGCGACCAAGGCCGCGAGCACGGTCTTGCCGCTGCCGTGGGAGATCTTCTTCTCGCTGACCATCGCGACCAGTGCTGCCAGGGCCGCCGGCTCGACCTTGGAGTCAGCCGCACCGGCCTTCTCGTCGGCCTGGCGGAGTGCTGCCGCCAGCTCGCCGACGACCCAGTTGGCGACCATGCGCGCCTCGATGCCATCCGAGGCGGCAGCCGTCCGCTCGAAGAACTCCGCGGTCGCGGGGTCGGTTGCCAACGTCGCCGCCACGTCCTCGGCGAGGCCTAGCTCAGCGACGTAGCGCTCGATCCGCGCCGCCGGCAGCTCCGGCAGCGACTCCTGAGCCTCCCGCAGCATCGCCTCGGTCGGCGCCAGCGGCACCAGGTCGGGCTCGGGGAAGTAGCGATAGTCATGCGCCTCCTCCTTCGAGCGCAGCGAGGTGAGGCTGCCGCTGGCCGGGTCGAAGTGGAGGGTCTCCTGTTCGACCCTCCCCCCCGCCTCGACCAGCGCTTTCTGGCGCTCGATCTCGGCTTCGACCCCGCGCTGCAGGAAGCGGAAGCTGTTCATGTTCTTCAGCTCGGTCTTGGTGCCGAGCTCCTCGCTGCCGGCCGGGCGCACGGAGACGTTGGCGTCGACCCGCAAGCTCCCCTCCTCCATGTTGACGTCGGAGACGCCGAGCTGGCGCACCGTCTCGCGCAAGAGCCGCGCCCACTGGGCCGCCTCGGCGGCGCCACGCAGGTCCGGCTCGGTAACGATCTCGACCAGCGGCGTGCCGCCGCGGTTGAAGTCGACCAGCGAGGCCCCGGAGCCGTGGATCCGCCCCGACTCGCCGACGTGGACCATCTTCGCCGCGTCCTCCTCGAGGTGGGCCCGGTGGATGCGGACATCACCGAGTTTGCCGGCGCCGGCGATCGGGATGTCGTACTGGCTGATCTGGTACGCCTTCGGGCTGTCGGGATAGAAGTAGTTCTTGCGGTGGAAGATCGAGCGCGGCGCCACCTCGCATCCCAGCGCCGCGGCGATCTGCAGCGCGAAGCGAATTGCCTGTTCGTTGACGGTCGGCAAGACGCCCGGGTGGGCAAGGCAGACCGGGCAGGTATGAACGTTGGGATCATCACCAAAGGAGAGCTCACAGCCGCAGAACATCTTCGTCCGGGTCGCCAGCTGGACGTGGATCTCCAGCCCGATCACCGCCTCCAGCTCAGCCATTCGCTCCCTACTCCGCCAGGTCGTCGGTCTGCGTGGAGGGGACCCGAAAGGCTCCATCGGAGGGTTCCGGGGCGCTCGCCAACACCTGCGCACGCGGCCAACTGGGACGCGGGACGTCCGGACGCAGCACGTTTTGCAGCTCGATCACATGTGAGGTCGGCTCAACCCCGTCCAAGTCGACCTCCGTCAGCAGCTCAGCTTGCTGCAGGATCTGGGAAAGATCGACCGCCATCTGCTCCACCTCATCCTCGGAGAGGTGGAGCCGCGCCAGCTTGGCGACGTGAAGTACCTGCTCCCGCTCGATCACGGCCGGGATTCTAGGCGTGACGGCCCTGGCACGAGAGGCCGAGCGGGCGGGCCGGAGCCGTTTCTTCACAACTGGCCACCCAGCCAGTTAGAGTGCCCTCGATGCAGGGGCCGAAGGCAGAGCGCTTCGTCGTACTCAATCTGCGCCTGCTGGCGGTCACCTTCGCCGTGGTCGGCATCCTCTTCATTGCTGTGCCGAGTGGCGTCCTCGACGTCATCTCCGACGTCGGCGAATGGTTCGGCAACCACAACCGGGCGCCGCACACCCAGGAGGACCTCTGGCTGGCGCTGGCCTTCGCCTACATGGTGGTGATCACCGGGATCTGCCTGGTCGCCCAGGCCGACGTGGTCCGCTACCGGCCGCTGCTGCTCGTCCTCGCCGTCGGCAAGACCGCTTCCTCGCTCGGCTCGCTGGCTTTCTTCATCATCGACGGGCAAGTCTTCATCTACCTGCTCAACTTCCTGGTCGACGGCTTTTTGGCGATCCTCTCGCTCTGGCTGTGGGCACTGGCGGGACGGATCGGCCGCCCCGTCGATCCGGGTTGACAGCGCCCGCCAGGGCTCTCGGCCGCTGAGCAGCGCACTCTGAGCGCGATCTGCGCGGCGATGGCGCCGGGCATCGATGGCCTGCCGGCGGCGGAGCGCGACATTGACGTCTCCGGTCCAGTGGCGGAGTTCCTCTGCTCACTCTCGCCGAGGGTTCTGACGCGGCTGAAGCTCGGCCTGCACGCCTTCGAGTGGCTGCCCTTTCCCTGGCGCTTCAGCCGCCTCGACTCCGCCGCCCAGGAAGACTTTCTGCTGCGCCTGGAGGAATCGCGCTTCTCCCTGCACCACGACCTGCTGCTGATGGCGAAGCTGTTCTCCACGCTCGGCTATGCGGTCACGCCGGAGGTCGAGGAGCGGATCGGCTTCGAGGTGCGCTGTGCCCTCGCCGACGGATCGCTGCCGGAGCCCGCCGGCTCGCTTGGCGACACCGAGGCGCCCGGCGAGGGCGAGGACTGCGACGTGGTAATTGTCGGCTCCGGTGCCGGTGGCGCCGTCGCCGCCGCCGAGCTCGCCGCCGCCGGCCTTGAGGTGGTCGTGCTGGAGGCCGGTGGCCACTACAACCGCGACAGTTACCCGCAGGACCACCTGGCGGCAATCGCCCAGCTCTACCGCGACGGCGGCCTGACGATCGCCGAAGGCCGGCCGCCGATTCCGGTCCCAGTCGCCCAGGCGATCGGCGGCACCACCGTGATCAACTCCGGCACCTGTTTCCGCGCCCCCGAGCCGGTCCTGGAGAACTGGCGCCGCCAGTACGGGATCGAGTGGGCCGGCGATCTCGACGCCGACTACGCCGAGGCCGAGGAGACGCTCCATGTCACCCAGCTCGACCCCAACCGGATGGGCCGCAACGGCCAGTTGGCAATGGAAGGCGCCGCCGCGCTCGGCGCCAGCGGCGAACCGATCTTTCGCAACGCCGGCAGCTGCGTGCAGTGCAGCTCCTGCCCCTTCGGCTGCGAGATCGACGCCAAGCGAGGCATGCACGTCAGCTACCTGCCGCGGGCGGTGGCCGCCGGCGCCCGGGTGCGCGCCAACGTCGCCGTCGACCGGGTGCTCGTCGAGGACGGCCGGGCGGTTGGGGTCGAGGCGTGGAGCCTTTGTTCACCTATGGGCGACAAACGCTCCACGACCCGCCGCCGCTTCACCGTTCGCGCCCGTCGCGCCGTGATCGTCGCCGGCGGTGCCCTCGGCACGCCGGAGCTGCTGCAGCGCTCCGGGCTCGGCAATTCCCAGGTCGGGCGCAATCTCCACATCCACCCCGCCTGCTGGGTTGGCGCCCGCTACGAGGAGGAAGTCCGGGGCTGGGAGGGCGTGATGCAGAGCTTCTACATCGATCAGTGGGAGGGGCGCGGGATCCTTCTCGAGGCGACCTTCACGCCGCTCGCCTTCGGCGGCGCCTGGCTGCTCGGGGCCGGCCGCAGCCACCAGGAAGCGATGCTCGACTTCGGCCACGTCGGCTCGATTGGCGTCCACCTCTCCGACCGCTCCTCGGGCAGGGTCGGGCTCGGCGCCGAGGGCTCACTGCGGGCCAGTTACAAGCTCACCCGTGAGGACGCCGACCAGATCTCCTTCGGGATCGCCCGGGCCGCCGAAGTCCATTTCGCCGCCGGCGCCAGCGAGGTTTATCCCAACATCGCCCGGGTTGGCGTGCTGAAGCCCGCTGACCTGGCCGAGTTCGAGGCGACCCGCTTCCGCCCCGCCGAGCTGCGCCTCGAGGCCTTCCACCCGATGGGGACGGCGCGGATCGCCGATGACCCTCGCGAAGGCGCCTGTGCCGCCGATGGCTCCCTCCATGGGACCCCCGACCTCTACGTCGCCGACGGCTCCCTCTTCCCCACCTCGGTCGGCGTCAACCCGATGATGACGATCATCGCCTTTGCCAAGCAGGTGTCCCGCGGGATCGTGGCGGAAAGCTCAGCCGCGCGCCCGACGGGCGCGGCCGCCCTGGCCCGATAGCCGCGCGGCGATCGCCTCGAAGGAGTCACCCTCTTCGCCCATCGTCCGGTAACCGCCGTAGGCGACGCCGCAAGCCGCGAGGAGGGCGAGGAAGGCGCCCAGTGAGAGCGTTGCGTCGAGGTGGATCCCGCCGACGCTGCCGAGGTCGGGCGGGAAGATGATCCGCAGCAGGATTAGCAGCACCGTGAGACCGCCGAGCACGGCGATAGTGGCGCTGGGCGGAACCTGCGGGCGCCAGCCGGACCTGGCGAGTCGTAGCGCCACCGCGATCAGTGCCACCGCGACCGTGATCGCCAGGACCACCGGCACCAAGCCCAACGCCTGCCAGGCGCTGCCGCCGGCGTCGGTGTCGAAATGTGCCTGGCCGGCCGGCTCGGAGCCGTACCACTCGAGGAAGCTGAAAGCCAGCAGCGCCAGCGCCGAGACGGCGGCGATCAGTTCCCCGCGACGCAGCCGTCGAGCGCGCCCGCGAACCGCCTTCACGTCATCCGCCGCAAACGGGCGGCGCGCAGGGTGTTGACGAGGAGCATCGCCCGCGTCATCGGCCCGACCCCACCCGGGACCGGGGTGATCGCGCCGGCGACCTCGGCGACCGCCTCGAAGTCGACGTCGCCGACGAGGCCGTCCTCGCCGCGGTTGGTGCCGACGTCGATCACCGTCGCCCCCGGTTTCACCATCTCCGCCCCGATCAGCCCCGGCGAGCCGGCGGCGACGATCAGCACGTCGGCCTCGCGGCAAACGGCGGCGAGGTCGCGGGTGCGCGAGTGGCAGTGAGTGACGGTCGCGTTGGCGTTGAGCAGCAGCCAGGCGAGCGGCCGGCCAACCAGGATCGAGCGGCCGATCAGGGTGACGCGCGCACCGTCCAACTCGACCCCAGCCTCGCGCAGCAGTTCGATCACGCCAACCGGCGTGCAGGAGGCAAAGGCCTCCTCGCGCCCCTGCGCGACCAGGCCGGCGCTGATCGGGGTGATGCCGTCGACGTCCTTGGCGGGGTCGATCGCCGAGATCAGCGGATCCTGGTCGAGGTGGTCGGGCAGCGGCAGCTGCAGGAGGATGCCGTCGACCCGCTCGTCCGCGTTGAGCGATTCGATCAGCGCCAGCAGTTCTGCCTGGGAGACGTCGCCGCCCGGCTCGCGGTGGAAGGACTGGATCCCGACCTCGGCCGAGTCTTCGCGCTTCATCCGCACGTAGACGTGCGAGGCAGGGTCGTCGCCGACCAGGATCGTCGCCAGGCCGGGCGCGGTCGGCAGCTCCGCCACCTCCGCCTTGACCCGCTCGCGCACCCGCGCCGCCACCGCTTTGCCGTCGATCACCCGTGCCGCCATCGTCATCGCCTCCGAATCGGAGCGTAGTCGGCCATCAGCTTGCGCTCGGCACCGTCGTCGGCGAAACGCACCACGACAACCCCGCCCGGCTCGACCGCGGTCACCACGCCGTCGCCGAAGCTGGCGTGGACGACGTCGTCCCCGGTCTGCAGTTCCAGGGCCGGCCCCGGGTCGACAGGCGCCGGGCCACCGCCTGAGGCCGGCGGGTCCCAGGTCATGCCACCGACCGTGCTGCTCGCGGCCGTCGAGTGGCGTTCGGTCAGTTCCACCGGCAGCTCGTCGATGAAGCGTGAGGGCATGTTGCGCTCGGACCGACCGAACAGGCGCCGCTCTCGCGCCCAAGTCATGTAGAGGCGTTTGCGGGCGCGGGTGATGCCGACGTAACAGAGCCGCCGCTCCTCCTCTTCGCCGCCCTCCTCGAGCGCCCGCATGTGCGGGAAGGCGCCGTCCTCGCAGCCGATCATGAAGACCGTGTCGTACTCCAGCCCCTTGGCGTTGTGGAGGGTCATCAGGGTCACCAGCTCCTGCTCGTCCTGCAGCCCGTCCTGCTCGGTGTAGAGCGAGATCTGCTGCAGGAACTCCTCCAGCGGCGGCGTCTCGCTGTCGCCCTCGACCTCGCGCTCGCGGTCGAACTCGGCGGCGACACCGACTAGCTCCTCGAGGTTCTCGATCCGGCCCTCGGCTTCGACCGTGCGCTCCGCTTCCAGCGCTTCCAGGTAGCCGCTCTCGCTCAGCGCCGCCTGCAGGACCTCAGCCACCGAGCCGCCCGCGTCGGCGCGGCCGCGCAGCAGGTCCATCGTCTCGTGGAAGCGGGAGACCGCCTTGATCGCGGCGCCGCTCAGGCCCGGCACCTCCTCGGCCCGCTCCATCACCTCCCAAATCGGCAAGCCGGTGGTATTCGCGTAAGCGGCCAGCCGTCCCTGGCTGGTGTTGCCGATCCCGCGGCGGGGCGAGTTGACGACCCGGCCGAAGGAGACCAGGTCGGCCGGGTTGACGAGCAGACTGAGGTAGGCGACCGCGTCCTTGATCTCGGCTCGGTCGTAGAACTTGGTGCCACCGATCACCTGATAGGGCATTTCGAAGCGGACCAGAATGTCCTCGACCACCCGGCTCATCGCGTTGGTCCGGTAGAAGACGGCGACGTCGGAGCGCTTGACGCCCTCCTCGTCGGCCAGCCGCTCGATCTCGCCGGCCACCCAGCGTGCCTCCTCGTGCTCGTCGCCGAGCTCGGAAAGCTGCACTTTCTCGCCGCCCGCCTCTTCGGTCCAGAGCTCCTTCGGTCGCCGCTCGCGGTTGCGCTCGACAACCGCGTTGGCGGCCGAGAGGATCGTCTGCGTGGAGCGGTAGTTCTGCTCGAGCTTGACCAGCTCCGCTTCCGGGAAGTCCTGCTCGAAGTCGAGGATGTTGCGGATGTCGGCATGGCGGAAGCCGTAGATCGACTGGTCCTCGTCGCCAACCACCAGCAGGTTGCCGTGGTCCTTGGCGAGCAGTTGCAGGAGTCGGTACTGGGCGTGGTTGGTGTCCTGGTACTCGTCGACGAGCACCTGGCGGAAGGTGCGCCGCCAGCGCTCACGCACCTCCTCGAACAGCTCTAGGGCGTTGACCGTGCGGACCAGCAGGTCGTCGAAGTCCATCGCGTTGGCTTCGAGCATCCGCTTCTCGTAGAGCGGAAAGGCCTCGGCGACGACTTCCTCGAAGACGCTGCCAACGGATTCCGCGTAGGCATCGGAGTCGATCAGCTGGTTCTTGGCGCCGGAGATCTTCGAGCGAACTGCCCGCGGCGGATAGCGTTTCGGGTCGACCCCGAGCTCGGACATGACCCGTTTAAGCATCCGCCGCGAATCCGACTCGTCGTAGATCGTGAAGCCGCGCGAGTAACCGAGCCGCTCGGCGTCGGCGCGCAGCATCCGTGCGCAGGCCGAGTGGAAGGTCGTCACCCACATCGCCCGCACCGAGCGGCCGACCAGCTGGCCGACGCGGTCCCGCATCTCCGCCGCCGCCTTGTTAGTGAAGGTAATCGCCAGCACCTCGCCGGGACGGGCGCGCCCGGTGGCGAGCAGATAGGCAATTCGATGGGTAAGGACGCGGGTCTTGCCGGAGCCAGCGCCGGCGATCACCAACAGCGGCCCTTCGCCGTACTCGACGGCGGCGCGCTGCGGCTGGTTGAGGCCGGCGAGCAGGCGCTCGACGCGGTCGGCGCCGGCCTCGGTCGGGGCCCCCGCCGCCTCTACGTCCGCATCCGGGGGCAGCTCGAACTCACTCTGGAGCATCGGGTCGAGCATAGAGAGGCGGGCGGCTGGCCCGGATCACCGAGTTGGTGTGCTTTAGGTCCGCATAGCGCCCATAAAGAGCACCAACTCGGTGGGTCCCTCAGCCGCCGGCCGAGGAGCGGCCGGTGCGGGGATGGATCGACGGCTCCTCGCCGCGGTCAGGGGTGCCCCCGTCGAGCTCGGCGATCCGCCGGTCGAGGGCGGCGATCCGCTCCGAGAGCCCCTTGATCGCCTCGGCGATCGGGTCCGGGAGGTGGATCCAGTCGGCGTCGGGGCCTTCGACCCGCTTGCCTTCGACCCGCACCGGGTGGCCGGGGTTACCGACCACAGTCGCTCCCGGCGGCACGTCCTCGACCACGACCGTGTTGGCGCCGACCTTAGCGCCGTCTCCGACCGCGATCGGGCCGAGCAGCTTGGCACCGGAGCCAACGGTGACGTTGTCGCCAAGGGTTGGGTGGCGCTTGCCGCGCTGGAAGCCAGTGCCGCCCAGCGTCACCCCCTGGTAGAGGGTGACGCGGTCGCCGATCAGCGCCGTCTCGCCGATCACGACCCCGGAGCCGTGGTCGATGAAAAAGCCGCGGCCGATCTGCGCCGCCGGATGGATCTCGACCCCAGTGATCGCCCGCGTCGCGTAGGAGATCATCCGCGGCAGCATCGGCACACCGGCTTCCTGCATTGCGTGTGCGGCCCGGTGCGCCAGCAGCGCCTGGACGCCGGCCCAGCTGGTGAGGATCTCCAGGGTTGATACGCCCTGGGCGGCGGGGTCGCGGTCGCGCGCCGCGGCGACATCGGCGCGCACCTCCGAGACCACCCGCTTCCACCGGCTCATGGTGAGAAGAAGGGTAGGGAGACGTAGCGCTCGCCCGAGTCGCAGACGATCGTCACCACCCGCTTGCCGGCCATCTCCGGCCGCGCCGCGACCTGCAGCGCCGCGGCGATGTTGGCGCCGGCGGAGATCCCCGCCAGCACCCCCTCTTCGCGGGCCGCCAGCCGCGCCGTCTCCAGCGCGTCCTCGTCGGAGACCGAGATCACTTCGTCGATCACCGTGCGGTCGAGTACCGCCGGCACAAAGCCGGCGCCGATCCCCTGAATTTTGTGCGGGCCAGGCTGGCCGCCGGAGAGGACCGGCGAACCGGCCGGCTCGACCGCCACCACCAGCGTCTCCGGGCTACGTTCCTTCAGCACCGAACCGACGCCGGTGATCGTGCCACCAGTGCCAACGCCGGCAACGAAGGCACCGACCCGACCGTCGGTGTCGGCCCAGATCTCCTCGGCCGTGGTGCGCCGGTGCGCCTCCGGATTGGCCGGGTTGGAGAACTGCATCGGCATGAAGCCTTTGCGCTGCTCACGGATCTCCTCGGCCAGCGCCACCGCCTCGGTCATCCCGCCCAGCGAGGGCGTCTCCCGCACCTCGGCGCCGTAGGCGCGCAGCAGCTTCGCCCGCTCGCGGCTCATCCCCTCCGGCAGGGTGAGGATCAGCTCGTAGCCCCGCGCCGCGCAGACCATCGCCAGCGCGATCCCGGTATTGCCGCTGGTCGGCTCGACCACGACCGCGCGTCCGGGCCGAATCTGCCCCGCCTCCTCGGCAGCGTCGATCATCGCCACCCCGATCCGGTCCTTGACCGAGCCACCGGGGTTGAAGTACTCGAGCTTGGCGCAAACCTCGCCGCCAACCTCAGTGCCGAGCCGGTCGAGCAGGACCAGCGGCGTATTCCCGACGACGGCTGAAGCCTCGGCTCCGATCCTCATTCCCAGGCCCTGTTCATTAGATGTAGTACATCCCTGAGCCGGCCTCTTCGGCCTCGCGGCGGGCGACTTCGGCGATCGTGGTTTGGCCGAAGACTTTGCGCAGAGCGCCGACGCCCTCGGCCCAGATACCGCCGGCCTCATCGGCCTCATCGCCGATCCGGCCGTCGAGGGCTTGGACGACTTCGAGGACGGTGATCTCGTCGGGCGGTCGCGAGAGGGTGTAGCCGCCGCGCATGCCGCGGTGGCTGGTCAGCAGGCCGTCGCGCCGCAGGGTCGAGAAGAGCTGCTCGAGGAACTGGTCGGGGATGCCGCGCCGCTCGGCCAACTCTTTGATTGGGACTGGCCGATCGCCGCTACGAGCGAGCTCCGCCAAGGCGACGACCGCATAGCGCGACTTTGAGGTGATCGAGATCAAGGGGCCTTTCTACCGCACCAATCCGGGCTGGGCTAGGATCGGGACCGATTAGGGCGCCTGGAAGCAGACGTGCCCGAACCGCCCCGAAGCGATCGGAATCCGTCCTGAGTGAGCTCCCACACTGCCTGGTGATCGACGACCAGCCGCTGGTTCGTCTCGGCGTCCGCGGCGTGCTCGAAGACGGTTTCCAGGTCCACGAGTCCGACAACCGCGAGGAAGCCCTGGAGCTGGTCCGCGACGTCGGTGACTTCGACGTCGCGATCGTCGATATGCGCTGGCGCGTGAACGGCAACGGCCCCTCGATTAGTGGCGCCGAGACGATCCGCACCCTGCGCCGCGACTCGGCCGCGTTGGGAATCGTCGCCCACGGCGAGCGCCCCGAGCGACACCTCGCCAGCGCCGCCCTGCAGGCCGGCGCCAGCGCCTACGTCGCCCGCACCGCCGGGGCTGAGGATCTGCGCCGCGCCGTCGACGCCGCCGCCGCCCAAGAACGCTTCGTCGACCCAGCCGTGCCGCCGAAAGGCAAACGCGGCAAGCTGACCCGGCGCCAGCGTCAGATCCTGCAGTTGCTCGCCGAAGGCGAGTCGATCACCTTCGCCGCCCGCGAGCTTGACCTCAGCGAGGAGACGGTGAAGACGCACACCAAGAACGCCCTCGCCCGGCTCGGCGCCCGCAATCGCAGCCACGCGATCGCAATCGCCCTGCGCGAGAGCCTGATCGACTAGCTGGCTAGTCGCGCGAGGTGCTCGACACGCGGGCAGCCTCGGCTGCGGCGTGGCCGGCCCAGGCGGGCCTGCGAACGCGCAAGAGGGAACGACGGCGCCACTCGGTCGTGGCCTGCTCCGGTTCGCCGACGCGACCCTTGTCCTCGGCCTGCGGACTGGTGGCCTGCGCCATCAGATCCAACCCCGATCCCGGGCAGTCAAAACAGCCTGCGCCCGATCGACGGCGCCGATCTTGCCGTAAACGTTGTGCAAGTGGGTGCGGATGGTCGAGACCGAGAGCTGCATTTCGCTCGCGATCTGCTTGTAGACCATGCCCTCGGAAAGGTGGCGGAGGACGTCGAGCTCGCGGGCCGAGAGCGGACAGGGCTCGCTGATCCGCGAAGCGTCCTGGCGGGTCAGAGGCAACTCGTAGAGCAGATCCCGCAGCGCCTCGGGGCTGAGGCCGCAGCGCTCCGCACTGGTCCGCAGCCGTTCCGGCGATACCGCCTCACCCTGCGAATAGTGGGCAACCATGTCGGCAGTGGCGATCATCGCCCCCAGGCCCTCGGCATCGTCGGCGTGGTGGCGCTCGATTGCGACAGCGATCCGCTGCGGCAGGTTCCAGCGCCGGGCCAGCACCCCGCCGACCAGGGCGTGGTCGATGCCAAGCTGCTCGCGTTCTTCGCGCAGGCGCTGCTCGGGGGCGCGCGAAGCGGCATCGAAGTAGACCTTGTAGCCCGGGTGCAGTCTGGAGATGACCAGGCGCCCGACGTCGTGCAGCAGTGCCGCCGCCGCTAGCTCGTCACGCTCGACCCAACCGACCACACGGCCGATGTGGTCGGCGGCGCGCTGCGTCGCCAGGGCGTGGACGCGGAACCGCTCCGGTTTCAGCTCCCAGCCGCCATTGGACTCGAAGAAGTCGAAGCTGGGCGCGGTGCCGGCGATCGCCAGCACGCCCGAGGGCTTCAGTACGTCGATCGCGTCCGGGATGCCGGCGATCGAGCCGGCGCCAACGCCGCTGCGGTTAGCAAAGCGGAGGACCGAGATCGAGAGGGCGACGTCGGCCTCGACCGCTTCGATCAGCTCACCGAGGCGAGCATTCTCGGCGGTCGCCGCGGCGATCACCCGCTCGCGGGACTCGATCAGGACCGGGAAGCGCTCGACTGCCTCGAAAGCCTCAGCGAGGCGACTCCCGGGCGCAGCGGCGGAACGCTCGCCGCTGCCGGCGGACGTCCCCTGCGGGGCCATCTTGGGTTGGGCTGCGGCTGCTGACGCCATCGCCGCACTCATCGGCACCCGAAGACATTTGGTTTAGCCGGATGTTCCCCTTTGCACCAAGTAGTACATCGGTCATCCGTCCTCACTTGGCTCTGCGAGCCGACTTGCGGCCGCTTGGATCCGCTCGACCGCTCGTGATCTTCCTAGCACAGAGAGCGACTCGAAGATCCCCGGCGAGACCGTCGTGCCGGTAATCGCGACCCGAATCGGCTGGTAGAGCTTGCCCGGTTTGACGTCGAAGCGCTCCAGCAGCGGCGCCAGAGCGGACTCAATCGCCTCAGGCTCGAATCCATCGGCCTCCTGCAGCGCCAGCGCCGCGTCGGCAAGCATCTCGCCGGTGCCGTCCTTCATCACCTTCTCCCAGGCCTTCCCGTCGTCGAGCGGCGCTTCGAAGAGGAAGCGGATCAGCGGCCAGACCTCCTCCAGCGTCTGCGCTTTCTCCTGGGCGATCTCGCAAGCTGCCCGCAGCTCTGGACCGGGTTCGCGGCCGAGATGGCGGCCAACCGCGTCCGTGTACTCGTCGATCGGCAACTCGCGCATGAAGCGCCCGTTCAGCCAACGCAGCTTCTTCTCGTCGAAGATCGCCGCTGACTTGCCGACATCGGCAACCCGGAAGCGGGCGACCAGCTCCTCGGTCGACATCAGCGTCGTGTCGTCAGCGGTTCCCCAGCCGAGCAGGGCCAGATAGTTGCGTACCGCCGCTGGCAGGTAGCCCGCGTCGCGCAACTCCTGGACCGAGGCGGCACCGTGGCGCTTGGAGAGCTTCTTGCCATCAGGGCCGTGGAGGAGCGGCAGGTGCGCGTAGCGGGGCGCCTCGAAGCCGAGCGCCTCCAGAACCAGCAGCTGCTTCGGCGTGTTGGAGAGGTGGTCGTCGCCACGAACGACGTCGGTGATCCCCATCTCGGCGTCGTCGACAGCGACCGCGAAGTTGTAGAGGACGGAGCCGTCGCCGCGGGCGATCACGAAGTCGTCGTAGCTGCGATTGGGGAAGGCGACCGGGCCGCGAATCAGGTCCTCGACCACCGTCTCCCCCTCGTCCGGCACCCGCAGCCGGATTGCTGCCCCTGGCTCCTCGCTGGGCGTGCCGCGGTAGCCGGCCCCAGCGCCGTGCTCGGCCTTCCAGGCCTCAACGTCCTTGGCGGTGGCGGTGTCCCGGTAGGCGGCCCCGGACTCCAGCAGCCGTGCCAGCGCCTCGGCATGGCGGTCAGCCCGTGCGGCCTGCGAGATCGGCCCCTGATCCCAGTCAAGCTCCAGCCAACGCAGCGCGTCGAGGATCTGCTCGACGTTCTCAGCGGTCGAGCGCTCGAGGTCGGTGTCCTCGATCCGTAGCACCAGGGCACCGCCCTCGTGGCGGGCCGCAAGCCAGTTATAGAGTGCCGTCCTCGCTCCGCCGATGTGCAGCGCGCCGGTCGGCGAGGGGGCAAATCTCAGACGGGAGTTATCGCTGGCCATGTTGATCGGAGCACACGTTTCCACCGCGGGTGGACTCGCCAAAGCGATTGAGCGCGGCGAGGAGCGCGGTTGCGAATCTATCCAGATCTTCAACCAGAGCCCCCGCATGTGGCGGCCGACCAAATACGGCGAAGAGGATTTCGCCGCTTTCCGCGAGGCGATGGAGGCCTCCGCCGTCGAAGCCGTGGTGATTCACGCCGTCTACCTGATCAACTGCGCGACCACCGATAAAGAGCTGCGGACGAAATCCCGCCAGTCCCTCACCCACGCGCTGCGGATCGGCGACGCGATCGGCGCCGCCGGCGTCGTCCTCCACCCGGGCGCCCAAAAAGGCGAGCCGCTCGGCGCCTCGATGAAGCGCGCCGCCAAAGTGATCGCCGCCGCCGTCAAGAACAGCGACCACTGCCCCCTGCTGCTCGAGCAGACCGCCGGCCACAAAGGCCTGCTGGGCCGCGACTTTGACCAGACCGCAGAGCTGATCGAGTTGGCGGGCGGTGGCAAGCGCCTCGGCCTCTGCCTCGATTCCTGCCACCTCTTCGTGCAGGGCTACGAGATCACCGACGAGGAGCACCTCAGCGCGATCGTCGATGAAGCTGACGCCAAGGTCGGCCTCGACCGCCTCCGCTGCCTCCACGTCAACGACGCCGCCGCCCCGTTTGGCTCCTGCCGCGACCGCCACGCCAACATCGGCCAAGGCGAGATGGGCAGAAAGGGCCTGGCGACCTTCCTCTCGGAGCCGAAGTTCGAGGGGCTGCCGGCAACGTTGGAGACGCCGGGGCCCGAGAAGAAAGGCTCGGATCGGAAAGAAGTGACGCTGGCGAGGCGGTTGCGGCGCGAAGGGGTGAAGCGGCGTAAGAAGTAGCGCGCGCCGGGCTTAGTCTGACTCCGTCTAGTGCGACGGTTGGTCGCTTATGCATCCATGCCGTGCATAAGCGACCAACCGATCCGTCACTTCGGCATCGGTCCGCCTCCCCCGAACAACGGCAGGCGACAAGGACCGACTCCCGCCGGCCCTTGCTCTCCCGCCGTAAACCTTGTTATTTGATGTGGATGCCCGAGATAGCGCGGCTGATTACCAGGCGCTGGATCTCGGAGGTGCCCTCGAAGATCGTGTAGATCTTCGAGTCGCGGTGCATCCGCTCGACCGGGAACTCGCGGGTGTAGCCGTTGCCGCCGAGAATCTGGATCGCCCGCTCGGTGACCCAGACGGCGACCTCGCCGGCCTTCAGCTTCGACATCGAGCCCTCGGCATTTTCGAATTTGTGGCCACTGCGGCCCATCCAGGCCGCGCGCCAGACCAGCAGCCGGGCAGCGTCGATCTCCAGCTTCATGTTCGCCAGATCAAAGGCGATCGACTGGTTCTCAATGATCTTCTTGCCGAACTGTTCGCGCTCTCTGGCGTAGTCGAGCGCGTACTCATAGGCAGCGCGGGCGATGCCTAGCGCCTGGGCGCCGACGGTCGGGCGACTCGCCTCGAAGGTCTGCATCGCTGCCTGCGATTTGGCCTTTTTACCCTCGCGGACCCGGGCAAGCCGTTCGTCGAGCTTCTCTTTGCCGCCCAGCAGGCAGGAACCGGGGACGCGACAGTCGTCGAGATGGACGTCGGCGGTGTGTGAAGCACGCAGGCCGTGCTTCTTGACCTTGGCGCCCTGCTCACAGCCCTTGGTGCCGGGCGGGATCACGAAGGCGGCGTGGCCGCGCGAGCCGAGCTCGCGATCGACCGAGGCGATGACTACGTGGACGTTGGCGATGCCGCCATTGGTCGCCCAGGCCTTCTGGCCGTTGAGGACCCACTCGTCGGTCGCCTCGTCGTACTTGGCGGTGGTGCGGATCGCCGAGACGTCGGAGCCGGCGTCCGGCTCGGAGGCGCAGAAGGCGGCCACCTTGACGTCGTCAGGCGTGCCGTAGCACTGCGGGATCCACTCCCCCATCTGCTCCGGCGTTCCCTGCCCGAAGATCGCGGCGACGGCAAGCGTCGTGCCCATGATTGCCATGCCGATGCCGGCGTCGCCCCAGAAGAGCTCCTCGTTGGCGATCGGCAAGGTCAGGCCGGTCTCGTCGGCCCAGAACTGGCCGACCGCTTCGAAGCTGTACAGGCCGATCTTGGCGGCCTCCTGGATCACGGGCCAGGGCGTCTCCTCGCGCTCGTCCCATTCCTCAGCGGCGGGACGGACGACGCCTTTGGCGAAGCCGTGCACCCACTCTTTGATGTCCTTCTGATCTTGGTTGAGCTCCAGCGTGAACTTGGGACCCTCGTCGGAAGCGCCGGCCTCCCCGGCCATTCCGGTCAGAACCTCGTTCGCGTCGGGCTCAGCAACAGTTGCCGAGTCACTCATCGCCGAGGATTATTACACGAAACCGTGTCGTAAAACACGGAACGATGTCGAGGAGGGTCGAGGCCTTCCGAAGCTCAGATGTCGCGCAGGTCGAAGGCGCGCAGGCCCTCGGCGCCCTCGTCGGTGCAGTCGAAAAAGCGGCGATTAACGCAGTCGTAGGCCTCGCCTTCGCCCTCGTAGGCCCGCTCGACCGAGAACTGGCACTGCGGCAACGGCCGGCCGGTCATCTTGACGCCGCCGAAGCCGCCCTTCTCCAGCACTGCCGCCAGTTCAACCTCAGCGCCGTAGACCTCCTGCATGCAGCCGACGTACTGGACACCGGTCAGCCGGTCGAGGTAGCTGTAAAGAAAGCGGCAGCCAAGTTCGACGCAACCGCGCGGCTCGATCATCTTGTCGCAGAAGGAGCGGCACTGCCGGCACTCGCCGAGCTGGGTGCGGGTGAGACTCATGGGGAAAGTCTAGGCACCCGCGGCGGCGGGGGCCAGTGGTTTGGCTTGATCAAGCGGCCAGGCTGGCTGAGCTGAGGACGTGCCCGAGCTCGGTACGGAGACCGCTGGAGGGGCGGACACGGAACTCGTTCCCGGCGCGCAGGCGAACCAGGTCCGAGCCGGCTTCGATCAGCAGGTGCACCTCGGCCTCCCCTTTATGGTGCTCGAAGACGGCCTTCAGCTCGTCGAGGAGGCCGTCGCTCCAGCTGGTCGCGTCGATCGTTAGCTCGAAGGGGCCGGCCGGCACCGCGGCGACCTTGTTGCCGCGGGAAATCTCCTCGCTGTCCGGTTCGAAGCGCTGCGCCTCCTGGACGACTAGCTTCGTCTCGCCGCGATCCTTGTGGTCGAGGCGGCCGCGGACGACGACGATCGCGTCGGGGGCGATGATCTCGGCGTTCTCGGACTCGTCGGCCTTGAAGACCAGCATCTCGACTTGCCCCTCGACGTCGTCGAGGGTGGCGAACATCATCTGGGAGCCGCTCTTGGTGCGGATCTTTTTGACATCGACGACTATCCCGCCGACCGTCACCCAGGCCCCGTCCGGCTTGCCACCGAGTTCGGCAAGGCTGCAATCCACACGGGCCCGCAGTGCCCCCCGCACTTCGGTCAGCGGGTGCGAGGAGAGATAGGTGCCGAGCGTCTCCTTCTCCAGCGCCAGCAGCTCAGCACGGTCGAACTCGGCGGCCGAGATTGGCGGCCGATGAGTCGGCGCCTGGCTGGCGCCGCCGCTGTCCTCGCCGAAGTCGAAGATCGAACCCTGGCCCATCTGCGCGTCCTCCTGCGCCTTCTGGCCGGCCGACTGGGCGGCCGGGAGGATTTCCAGCATGCCCTTGCGGGTGGCTCCGGTGGAATCGAGGGCGCCGCACTTGATCAGGCATTCGATCGCCCGTTTGTTGACGGCACGGGCGTCGACGCGCTCGCAGAAGTCCCAGATCGAAGCGATCGGGTTGTCCTCGCGGGCGCGCAGGATCGCCTCCACTGCCGAGTGGCCGACGTTCTTGACTGCGTCGAGGCCGAAGCGGATCGCATTCTCAGAGACGACGAAGCTGTGACCGGAGGAGTTGACGTCGGGGGGCAGAACCTCGATCCCCATCTCCTCGCAGCGGTTGACGAAGAACGGCACCTTGTCTTTGGTGTTCATCACCGAGGAGATCACCGCCGCCATGTACTCGGCCGGGAAGTTGGCCTTCAGGTAGGCGGTGCGGTAAGCGATCAGCGCGTAGCAGGCGGCGTGGGACTTATTGAAGGAGTAATCAGCGGCGGCCTCCATCAGGCCCCACATGTCATTAGCGACCCTGTCGGCCGTGTTCGAGGCCTTCATCCCTTCCAGGAATTTCGATTTCATCGTCGCCATCAGGTCGCGCTTCTTCTTGCCGATCGCCTTGCGCAGGTCGTCCGCCTCGGCCGGGCTGAAGCCGGCCATCTGCTTGGCGATCTCCATCAACTGCTCCTGGTAGAGAACGCAGCCGTAGGTCGGCTCGGTGATCGGCCGCAGGCGCGGGTCCGGGAAACGGACCGAGGCCGGGTCGCGCTTGCCCTTGGCGTAGTCAGGGATGTAGGCCATCGCGCCAGGGCGGTAGAGCGAGACGAGGGCGACGATGTCGTCGAATTCAGTCGGGCGGACCTTTTTCATCGCCTCGCGCATGCCCTCGGACTCAAGCTGGAAGACCCCGGTCGAGTCACCTTTGGCGAGCATCTCGAAAGTTTTGCGATCGTCCATCGGGATCGCGCCGATGTCGAGCTCGACCTCGCGCGAGCGGGCGATGATCGCTATCGCGTCCTCGATCACGTCGAGGTTGCGGAGGCCGAGGAAGTCCATCTTCAGCAGACCGATCTCCTCGATCGGGCCCATCGAGTACTGGGTCACGATCTTGTACTGGCGCTCGGCTTTGCCGGAGCCGTTGGCGGCGATGGCCGGGGCACCCCGGTCCTCGGCCAGCTGCAGCGGCACCACCTCCTGCAGCGGCCGGTCGGCGATCACCACCGCGGCGGCGTGGATTGAGTTGTTGCGGATGATCCCCTCGAGGCCCTGGGCGACGTCGATGATCCGTTTCGCGTCGGGCTCGGAGTCATAGGTCTGCCGCAACTCTTGACCGGACTTAAGGCAGTCCTCGAAGGAGGGGTTGCGACCCATGATTGGCTCCGGGATTTGCTTGGCGAGGCGGTCGCCGGTGCCGTAGTCGAAGCCGAGCACGCGAGCGGCATCGCGGGTCGCCGCGCGCGGCGCCATCTTGCCGAAGGTGATGATCTGGGCGACCGATTCGCGGCCGTATTTGTCGCCGACGTAGCGAATCATCCGCTCGCGGCCGCGAACCGAGAAGTCGATATCGATGTCCGGCATCGATTTGCGGCCGGGGTTGAGGAAGCGCTCGAAGAGTAGGTCGTTGGCGAGCGGGTCAAGGTCGGTGATGTTGAGTGCATAAGAGACGATCGAGCCAGCCGCCGAGCCACGGCCCGGGCCGACGGCGACGCCGTTTTCCTTGGCGTAACGGACGAAGTCCCAGACGATCAAGAAGTAGGAGGCGAAGCCCATCTCCTCGATCACCCCGAGCTCGAACTCAATCCGCTCGATCGCCTCTGCCGGCGGCGGGTCGCCGTAACGGGCCCGCAGGCCTTCGTTGGCGATCCGCCGCAGCATCGCCTCCGGCTCCTCGCCGTTCTCGGTCGGGTAGCGCGGCAGCAGC